>JGI994J12354_10000994_pt1 | contig 28732 bp, 25 predicted proteins | sample IntmicLarv3ML3BL_FD_12354 | JGI IMG/M metagenome (IMG submission 12354) | reverse complement strand
GGGCAATATCCGGCGCTGTCAGAACAGCGGTTAATTCATATTTGGACAGCTGGGAAAATGAGGGCATGGACTGGGATAGTTGGCTTGTTGCCGTTAATAATGCCAAGAGCCGGTTTGCCGCTTTAATCGGCGCGGAGGTTGATGAAATAGCCATTGGCTGTTCGGTTTCCGATTTGGTTTCATCCATTGCCACTGCTCTTGATTTTTCCGGAGAGCGGAAGAAGGTTGTAATCGGTGACGGGGATTTTCCAACGGTTAATTATAACTGGCTGGCGCAGGGGAAAAAAGGCGCGGAAATTGATTTTGTTCCGGTTAAAGAGGATTATTCCATTGATATTTCCGAATATGAAAAGCGCATTGATGAAAGAACTCTCATCGCATCATTTGCTCATGTGTATTATTTAAACGGCTATAAGCAGAATATAAAAGCCATAGTGGATTTGGCCCATAGCGCGGGTTCTCTGGCAATGGTAGATGTATATCAGAGCCTGGGAAGCTGTAGAGTCAATGTGAAAGAGTTAAATGCGGACATACTTGTTTGCGGAAGCATGAAATACCTGCTGGGGCCTGCGGGTATTGCTTTTATGTATGTTAAAAAAGATATAATAGATGCTTTTAAACCTCAGGCGACGGGCTGGTTCGGGCAAAGAGATCCGTTTCTGTTCCAGTCGCGCTATTTAGACTGGGCGGCAGATGCCAGAAGGTTCGATACAGGCACGCCGCCGGTTATAGCGGCTTATGCGGCAGCGGCGGGAATGGAGATTTTAAATAAAATAGGGCTTGAAAAAATAGAGGACCGCATTAATATGCTAAGCGGATACGCTTTGGAAAAATGCGCCCAATACGGGCTTGATATTATCAGCCCGCCGGATGTTGCCTTAAAAGGCTCGACTACTGCAATAAAAGTCGGAGAGGGGCAAAATTCCCACGATATTGAAGTAAATATGCGCAAAAAAGGCGTGCTGGTTTCAGCAAGGGCGGAGGCCGTTCGCATGGCGCCCCATTTTTACAGTAAAACGGAAGAAATTGATGAAGCAGTTAAAAGGCTTAGCCAAGAGCTTAAAAAGTAATAAAAAAGCCAGCGGATAATAAATCCATTGGCTTTTTATTATTTGTTTAGAAAAACTACAATATTCCCAGCGCAACCTCCATCATTTGGGTAAAGCTCTTTTCCCGCTCTTCAAGAGTTGCCCGTTTTAAAGTTGTTTTTTCATCTGAAATTGTTAAGAGACAGCCGGCATGTTTGCCTGCCATATGAGCATTATGAAAAAGTGCAAAGCTCTCCATATCCACTGCAATGCAGCCGTATTTTTCCCTGACCTGAATCCAATAAGGTGTTTCATGTTCAGCTCGTTTATAATAAATGGTATCGCTGGAGTGAACCCTGCCTTCGCGGAAAGTATAGCCCAGAGATTTTGCGCTCCCCCGGAGCTTTTCACAAAGAATATTACTGGCATCAGTCACATTGCCTTCAAAGCCGCTGTAGCAGCGGGCATAGGTGGAATCGCTGAAGGCGGAAGTAATCATAAGCATATCATATAGCTTAATATCATCCATATAGCTGCCTGAGGAGCCGACGCGTATAATATTATCCACATCATAATGGTTAAAAAGTTCATGGGAATAAATGCCTATGGAGGCAATGCCCATGCCGCTGCCCATGACAGAAACTTCCTTCCCCTTATACATGCCGGTATAGCCCAGCATACCCCGCACGCCGTTGAATAAAACGTGGTTATCCAAATAAGTTTCAGCCAGATATTTTGCCCGCAAAGGATCGCCCGGCATTAGTACGGTTTTTGCAATTTCACCGGGGGTGGCTCTGTTATGAATAGTTGGCATATGAGTTACCTCCAAAATAAAGTATATATCGTGCGAGAGTTATGATTTTTGCAATAGAGCCCCTCGGCTGAATGGGATTTTAGGCTCACTGATCACTTTAAATCCATTGCTTTTTATCATATCCAGGCTCTGTTTGAAATTCTGCTCATTTACATGGATATACGGCTCGACAAACAATATTTTTCCATTTTCAGATAACGCAGGAGCCAGCTCATCTATGAGGCGCTGTGGGTCCGGCACCTCATGGAGCATCCAAAAGATAATTGCAAAATCTACCGAACCGTTCCATTTAGCGATTTCGAGAGAGTTTTTACCGCATTGGTGGTGGGTGATGTTTTTTATGCCGGATTTATCGGCATATTCGCGCAAGCCCTCCAGCATTTTCGGCTGCAAATCCACGGCAATAACCTTGCCGTTACTGCCTGCAATTTCAGCCATTGGGATTGAGAAAAAGCCCATGCCGCAGCCTATATCCATGGCGGTCATGCCTTCGCTTAAGTATGGCTCAACTATGCGGCGGGGATTGTGAAGGAGCTTTCGCAGAGAGCCGGTGAGCATATGTCCTGCCTGCCAAGGGCAAACCCAGTGTTTTTTATCCATTTTAACTCTCCTATCCGCTTTATCAGAATTGCCTTAGCCTAAAATTGCCTGATTCAAATCTTCTATAAGCTCTTCCGCGCTGTCCAGGCCAATGCAGATTCTTACAAGTTTATTTTCGGCGCCTGCAAATTCCAGCTGTTCGGGCGTATAATTTGCAAAAGGCATATTGGAGAGGTTTTCAAACCCGCCCCAGCTTACGCCGACTTTGAACATTTTAAGCCTGTCCACAAATTTCTTAGTATCTTCAAAGGAGCATTTAAGGGTAAAGCTCATAAGCCCGGCAGAAGCATCCATCTGTTTTTCAACAAGCGCATACTGAGGGTGGGAAGCGAGCCCTGTATAATAAACCTTATCAACCATTTCATGATTTTCAAGGAATTGGGCGATTTTTTGGCTGGTATCAACAACCTGCCTTAAGCGAACAGGCAGAGTTCTAAGGCCTCTGAGAACGAGCCATGCTTCCATAGGGCCGATAATGCCGCCTAAAAGCTCTCTTTCTCTTGAGGAAATGGATTTCATCCTTTCGCCGTCTGCGCAAATGAGAACGCCGCCGATTAAATCACCATGGCCGCCCATGTATTTGGAAAGAGTATGCACGCTCATATCAATGCCCATTGTAAGGGGCTTCTGATATATCCCGCCGGAGAAAGTATTATCAACTATAGTTATAATGCCTTTGGATTTAGCCAGCTTAGCTACGGCGCGCAAATCCTGAACGCTCATGACTATGCTGGAAGGGCTTTCAAGATAAATAAGCTGGGTATTAGGCTGAATTGCCTGCTCAAATTCTTCTATCTCATTGCCTTTTACATAAGTGCAGCTTATGTCGAATTTTTTAAGATATGAATCAATAAATGTTTTAGCGGGGCCGTAAACATTTTTAATGCAGATAATATGCCCGCCTACACTTACGGCAGAGAGGATACCTGAGCTTATTGCTGCCATGCCGGAGGAGAACATTTTGGCGCCCTCGCCTCTTTCAAGTGCATTGATTTTGCGCTCAACAACTTCAACCGTAGGGTTGGAAACCCTGCCGTAAATAAATTTGCCTGAGGAAGCGTTGTTGTTAATATATTCATCAATTGAGTTAAAGGTATGTAAGGATGTCATATAAATAGGCGGAACAAGAGCGTTTAAATAGGCGGAATTGTCCTCGCCGAATTGGGTGCAGATATAGTCGTCAGACATTTGCTTCATAAAAAATAGCCTCCTAATGGGAAAGTATAAATTTTTATTTATTATTTTACAGGTGAGAGATAAAACCGCTTACCGGCTTGCAAGGTATTGCAGCTTTTGCAGTATGCGGCGATATATTATAAATAATCTATTTGCCGCAGCGCAATTTTTCATATTAAATCAAAATATTACCTGCTCATTTAAATTGCCGCTAAATTAAACAGCGTAGCACTTGGCTTTAGTTCCCCCAGTCCGTTATTTTTTATATTTATTATACAACATATCCGGCGTTTTTCAAGGTAGGTTTTTCGGCGGATTTGGCGGAGGCTGAAAAGTGAAAAATCAGATGGAATCCGCATAATAATTTTAAGCGGAAAAAGCAAAACCCCTGCGCTATGCGCAAGGGCTTTAAAATGGGAAACGGAGTTAAACAATTCCGCGAATCAGATTGAGGGGATTAAAAGCAGGGGGGATTCAATAAACCCTATTGAATAACATTTTCCTCACCGCGCACATCGAGCACATTCAGCGAAGAAAGGGCGATACGAAGATACATATAGCTGCCTTCTTTATATTCTTCCAAAACGCCGGTGGCCTCTACCCAGTCATTTTGCTTTGGATATTCCCCGTCCCATTTCACTTCAAAGCCTACATTGCCGTCATCCCCGCAGCAGCCTGGGCCGTAGCGGATTACGGAATAATATTTCAGGCTCTTTTCTGGAATTTCAAAAATGTCAAAGATGCCCTCGTATTTTATGGTTTTGCCCATATAGTCATTGGGATTTGTATAAACATCGGTGACTTGTGTAAGAAACATTTTGTCCTTGATTTCAACTATATCTGATGAAACCGCGGAAACATTTTGCGAACCAGCATCGTCCTTTGCCGCGGAGGAAGCCGCTACGGCTGGATTTGCCGTTTCTGCCGGAGTAGCTGAAATATTGCCGGAGCCGCAGGCTGTCATAAAACAAGCGCAGATAATAAATAGAGCCATTAATTTTTTCATATTCTCACTTTTCCTTTCATAAAGCTGACTGCCCAGAACAAAATGAATGCGATAACATTTATAAGAACCACGCTGGCGCCTGTTGGCATTGCATAAACATATGACATTACTATGCCTATGAAAAAGCATATGAGCGACACAAAGGAGGAAGCTATGGTTACGGATTTAAACTTCTTACACAGCCGCATGGAAGTAAGCGCGGGAAAGATTATAAGGCTGGATATTAAAAGCGCCCCCATCATTCTCATGCCGAGAACGATTGTAATTGCGGTTAAAAATGCAATGAGCATATTGTAAATGCCTATTTTTGTGCCGGTTGCCTGAGCAAAGTTTTCATCAAAGGTAACGGCGAAAATTTTATTGTAAAACAATACGAATAAAGTTAGAACCACAGCTCCGAGAATTATGCTTAAGTTTACATCGCTTTTGCTCATGGCGAGAATTGAGCCGAACATGTAATTGCAGACATCGGTATTCATGCCGGTTGTCAAGGAGATTACAACAACTCCGATAGCCAGCGAGCTTGTGGAAATAAGCGCAATGGCGGCATCACCTTTGATTTTACTGTTTTCGCTTATGCGAAGGAGCATAAAGGCCGCGAAAACAACAATGGGGATTGAAACTGCAAGGGGCGCGGCATTCATGGCTGTGGCAATTGCCAATGCGCCGAAGCCCACATGGGAAAGCCCGTCACCAATCATTGAATATCGCTTAAGAACAAGGCTGACACCCAGAAGCGCCGCGCATAGAGAAACTAAAAGCCCCACAACAACCGCCCTTACAAGAAAGGTGTATGAAAACATTTCAACCAAAGTATTAATCATTGCGATCACCTCCCAAAAAGCCGATGCCAGCGCCGGATTTTAAATAAGCCTCCGTTTTGCCGAAAAAAACCTGTTCTTTCTTAAGATGAAGAATATGGCTGGCATATTTAACGGCGCTGTTTATATCGTGAGAAACCATTATTATGGTTATCCCGGTTTCTTTGTTGATTTTTTCAATCAAATGATAAAGCTCTTGAGTAACCACAGGATCAAGGCCTGCCACTGGCTCATCGAGGAGCAGAACCTTCTTTGTGGCACAGAGGGCCCGAGCCAGCAGAACTCTCTGCTGCTGGCCGCCGGATAATTCTCTGTAGCATTTGTTTTTAAGATTTTCTATACCAAGACGCTTAATATTTTCTTCAGCAACAGCTTTATTTATGCGGGAGTAGAAAGGGCGTATCCCAATTGAGCTTAAGCAGCCTGAAAGAACAACCTCATAGGTGCTTGCGGGGAAGTCTTTCTGGGTGGCGCTTTGCTGGGGCATATATCCTATTTCATTTGCCAGAAGGCCATCGCCCATCAAAACATTTCCGGAGTGGGCTGCTTTAAGTTTCAGCAAGCCCTTGATGAGTGTGCTTTTGCCGGAGCCGTTTTCGCCTACAATACATAAATAATCTCCTTGGTTGACCTCAAAATTAAGATCACTGACGGCGATATTGCCCTCATATGCAAAGGAAACGCCTTGACAGGTGATTAATGGCATATTATTTTACAGCCTCCTTTAAGTTTTCTATATTCTGCTTCATAAGGTCGATATAAGTTACGCCTGCTGCCATTTCATCCTTTGTCACATTGTGGCAGGCGTGGAAGAGGAGAACCTCCGCTCCGGTTGCTTCGCTTATGGTGTTTGCCATTTTTTTATTTGACATTTCCGCGTGGAAAACAACAGGAATTTCCTCGGCATTGACCTTGTCGATTAAAAAGGCGATTGTTGCGGCGCTTGCCTCGGTTTCCGTTGAACAGCCGGGGAATGCCGCGAAATATTGAAAATCATAAGCATCGGCAAAGTATCTGAAAGGGAAGCGGTCTCCGAAAACAAGAGTTTTTATGGCAGCCGAGCTTGCAATTGCTTGAAATTCCCTGTCAAGCTCATCTAATTTTGCAATATAGGTGGTGGTGTTTTTCTCATATGCGGCGGCGTTTGCGGAATCTATTGTGCAGATTACATCAGAGATTTTCTGCACAATAAGTTTTGCATTTTTCGGAGAAGTCCATACATGCTCGTCGTATTCATGCTCGCCATGCACTTCTTCATGTTCTTCATGCTCTTCATGGTCTTCTTCCATACCCTCAACAAGCTCTTCCCGCACAACATCTACACAATCCATAAGGGTTATAATTTCCATATTTTTGGTATCCATTGACTCCAGAACTTTTTGAACCCAAGAGTCGGAATCGCCGCCGATGTAGATAAATATATCGCAGTTTTGGATTTTAATAATATCTTGAGGTGTGGGCTCGTAGGAATGGCATTCAGAGCCGGGAGGGAGAAGCATGGTGATTTCAGCATAACCGCCTGCGATTTCCCTCGTAAAGTCAAAGGGCGCGAAAACTGTGGAAATTATGCTGATTTTACCGCTTTGCTCTTCGGCAACGCTTTTTTTAGCACAGCCTGTGAGACTTAAAGCCAGCATAGAAATAAATAGAATTAAAATAAGTTTTCTCATTAAAAACCTCCGTATTTGTGTTTTTGAACGCAAAAATACAAGGAAATACAAAGTGCCGTTGAAAAATGGGCATGAAAACACATATTATCAAACGGGTACAACATTCCCTTGGTGAAGGCTAAATCAATTATTCATACGGATTTTCAGCTTGACAGGGGTGTAGGCGGTTATAGAAATGGTTATTGGCAAAAGCACTGCGGCAGAGCCGAATAACAGCGAGGCATTAAATACTTCGCCGCCAAGGGCTGTAATCAGCTGCTTAAAAAGATTCTCGGCATTTTGGATTTTTGCACAAATAGCGCAGCAGCCGTTAGCGCCGCTTTCATTATGCTCATGGGATATATGAGCTACACTTAATGAAGCCGAAAAGAAAGAGACAGCCAAAAGGCATACCAATAAAGCAAAGGCGGCGGTTCTTTTTCTTATGGAATTATTCATAAACGCGCCTCCTTTTTTAGGCTTTGGAAATTACAGGCTTTTAAAGCAAGATTCACATGTTCCGTAAAAAACAGTTTTCGCCGAGTTGACCTGAAAAGTATGCTCTTGATAAATATGCTCGTGTATTTCATTAATTACATTGCAGTCCAAGCGGATAAGCTCGCCGCAGTTATCACATTTAAGGAGAAGATGCTTTTCAATATCCTTTTCATCATCAATATATTGGTAACAGGCACCTGATATACCGTCAATATTATATTTGCGCAGCTTTCCCAATTGGGTTAGCTTATCAAGGTGGCGGTAAACGGTGGTGCGGCCGACAGAAAGCTCACCGCCTTGAAAATGGCTGACAATTTGCCCGGCGCTGATATTCCTATTTCCCTGAGAAATAATATATTCAACAACGGCTTCTCTCTGCTTTGTATTGTAATTGGAGGGGCATCTCATACTATCACCTTTAATTAAAACGATATTTGATTTTAAGTTTAGCGCATAATATATTTTAAGTCAATATGGAAATGAGTTTCATTTTGGCAGGGCTAATATGAACTTTCTAAATAATGCGTTTGTACTAAAAAATACTATATTCACAGCGCGAGTTTTCTAATATAATAGGATTGTAGTGAAGTATATAAAAGAAGGGACAGATGCGCTAATGTATGACATTCTTATTAAAAACGGAACGATTGTTGATGGTACCGGTAATCCTCGCTTTAAAGCAGATGTTGCAATTAAAGACAGTAAGGTGGTAAAAATCGCAGCAGATATTGAAGGCGATGCTGCTGAGGTCATTGATGCAGCCGGCCTTATAGTTTCTCCCGGATTTATTGACGGACATACCCATAGCGATTTATCGCTGGTTTTAGGCTCCGATTCATGGAATCATCTGGAGGATGGCGTTACTACCCAGATTGCAGGCCAATGCGGTACGTCTCCCTGCCCTGACAGTGAGCTTAACAGTAAAATAGAAGTGCATGAGCTGGATGAAGCGGAGGCGGCAAGGGTTAAGGCTTTCTGCGCCGATCCTAAAACCTTTATGGCGGAAGCTCAAAATGCGCTAAGCGGAACGAATTTTGCAATGTATATAGGCCACGGGGCTTTGCGCTCTCATGCCATGGGTTATTCTGATGCAAAGCCAACGGAAGCCGAAATGGATGATATAAAGCAAATGCTTACCATGGCAATGGAAGAAGGATTTTTAGGCTATTCATCAGGGCTCGTTTATGCGCCTTCGGTTTATGCCGATACGGAGGAGCTTATTGAGCTTGCCAAGGTTATGCAGCCGTTTAACGGCGTTCATACTTCCCATATTCGCGCTGAGGGTGATGCGCTTATCCCTTCCATAAAGGAAGTTATCAGAGTCGGAGAAGAAGGCGGCGTGCAAACGGTTATTTCCCACCTTAAGGTAATGGGCAACCATAATAAAGGCGCTTCCAAAACAGTTCTTTCTTTAATAGAAGAGGCAAATGAGCGGGGCGCTAAAATTTATGCAGATCAATATCCATTTATAGCGGGCGCTGCGCCTTTATCCAGCCAGATTCCGCCGAAATATTTAGTAGGCGGCATACCTGCACTGCTTGAAAGGATTAAAAAGCCTGAAATACGCCAGCAGATTCTTCATTCAATCTTTAATGAAACTGAAGAGTTTGAAAGCTCAATTTATACAGCCGGCTTTGAGGGCGCTTTAGTAACGGGCTCTCCGAAAGCGCCGAGATATGAAGGTAAAACCCTCGCTAAAATCGCTGAAGAAGAGGGCAAGGAGCCTATTGATGCCTATTGCGATTTGCTGCTGGAAAATGAAGGCATGTGCAGCGGCATTTATTTCAACCAGGTGGAAGAGGATATGATGCGCATCATTGCCCATCCGCTTATAACGGCAGGGTCAGACTGGTCTGATGTTAAGGAATACAAAGCTCCGGATGAGCCTGCAAGCGGCCACCCCCGCGGAATGGCTACGATGGTGCGCAGGCTTGAGCTTGTCCGCAACCATGGACTCAGAACGCTTGAGGATGTTGTGCGCTCGGTGACAGGGCTGACTGCTCATTCAGTCGGCTTGGCAAATCAGGGAATATTGAAAGAAGGCCGAGATGCCAATATTACAATATTCGATTATGCCGGAATCCGCGCCCATGCCGATTTTATCTATCCTTTCCGCAAGAATGAAGGGATACATATGGTTATTGTTAACGGTACCGTAGCTGTGAGAGACGGTAAAGCTCTCGGTACTCGCGCAGGCAAGCTCCTGAAAAGGGGAGAATAGGCTAAAGCGCTCACCTGCTATTGCCGTAGATAGATATTGCAATTGTTATTATAAAAATTAGACAAGAGGGAATGAAATTATAATTTCATTCCCTCTTTTTATGCAAATATTATATGCTGTTTTTAAAATCTCATATTTATAATAAACAAATAATAAAATATTGCAGGAAAGCCCAGTACGGATATTGCCGTAGCTGTTGTTTGGGCTTTTTTCTCGCTTTTAAATAAAAACAGCAGAATTTTATAGCCCAAAATGCCGATTAAACCGCCAAGGCTGTTTAAAATTATATCATCAACATCCGCTGAGCCTATGGCGAAGGACCACTGAATAATTTCAGTGCCTAAGCTGGATAGAAATACGAAAAACAGAACTTTTACAACGCCCGCTTCTTTCCGAAACAATGCCAGATAGGCGCCAAGGGGAACAAATATAATTATATTGCCGACTACATTGGCGAAAGAAAGCCCTGCCGTACCTCTTTTGGCGGCGGCAATGTAGTCGATTATGCCGGAAAAGGGAATAAGATTGACTGAGCGCATTACATATTCCTGCTCGCTGAAAATTCCCCGGGAATTAAGCCTTGACAAAAACAATATTTTCATAAGTAAAAACAGGTAGAAGCCAAAAACAATATATATAATGATTTTCTCAATATTTTCCCGCTTTAATGCGGGGCCGGGGCTTTTAATTTCCATCACACCTTTACAGGGAGTATTTGTAGAAACAAGATTACAACATGACAGCGGAACAACTATTTTTCTCCGTTTGCTCTTTTACCCGAAACAGCACTATTTCCCTGATTAAATCATAGGGCATAGGCTTATCATAGGGAAACTGAATTGTGCCTTTGGAGTATTTATATTCGCCTAGCCTGCCTGCAAAAGCTGAAACTGCGCCGGAAGCGGGGTGAAAGCCTAAATGCTTTTTCGCGCCGGCAAAATGTACGAGGTTGCCGTTTAGCGTGAAAGTTGCCATGCCCCAAGATATTTTTTCGCTGATTTGCGGCGAGCAATCCAGTATCAGCGTGCGCAGCTTTTCCATGCGCAAGCGGATTTCACCGTTATAGCAGGCGATATATTCATCTACTGTGGAATACTCAGGCTTTGAAGGCTCTCTCTCTTCTAAGGTGAGATGAACAATATCTCCGGCCTGCTTTCCGATTTTTGCACGTATATCCTTGCGAATACCCAGGATGTGGCAGGGTGTTCCCATTTTCACAAGTTGCCCGTCATAGCTTTCCCCGTCAAAAGTAGCATGAACGGGAACGCGGCTTTTGCCGAACTCCTCTTTTACATCAAAGGGTATTTCCACATAAGCGGCGTCCATATCGGGATTTTTCTTTATTATTGCATCAAATTCAAATTTATTTTTCATTTTCTCAATATTTTCTCCATTGTTTTTCCTTTGGCAAGCTCATCTATCAGTTTATCCAGATAGCGTATGCTTTGAGTGGTTTTATCTTCTATTTCCTCTACGCGGATGCCGCATATAACACCTTTTATGAGAGAGGCATTTGGGTTTATGCAAGGGGCTTGAAGGAAAAATCCTTCCATATCAGTTCCATTATCAATTTGCGCCTGCATGGAATTTTCATCATATCCCGTTAACCAGAAAATGATTTCATCAACTTCATATTTTGCTCTGCCTTTTCTCTCGGCTTTTTTAATATATAGAGGATAAATGCTTGCGAAAGCCATTGTATATAGCTTAGGTTTATCCATTTATACCGCACCCCTTTCTTATGCTATATAATATATTCATATATGAACAATATCAAGGCATGAGAGCATTTGTTAATAGAAAATTTCGATAATTGCAAGATAATACATGGGCAATGTCTTAATAATATGCAGACAGGCTGTACAAATAAATCTAAACCTGTGATAAAATATAATATTATGGGTGAATGCTTCATTAACATAGGATTAAAATTTAATTGTTATGCGGCCTAAACAAAATGCAGTGATATAATATTATTTAGCGGCATTAATCAAAATAGGTTAACAGCGGCTCCGGAGGGCTTTATGTCTGCATTTATAGAGTTTAAAGATGTGAAAAAAACGTATAAAATGGGCGATACTTATGTCAATGCCGTTAACGGCATTAATTTTAATATAGAAAAAGGCGAGTTTGTTATAATCGTAGGCCCTTCGGGCGCGGGCAAATCCACGGTGCTCAATATACTCGGTGGCATGGACAGCTGCGACGGGGGGGAGATAACAGTTGATTCTAACCGCATTGATAAATACAGCAGGGATGAGCTTATACTTTACAGGCGCTATGATATAGGCTTTGTATTCCAGTTTTATAATTTAATGCAGAATTTAACTGCACTTGAAAATGTTGAGCTTGCAAGCCAGATAAGTAAAAACAAAACAAACCCGGAAGAATTTGTGAAGGATGTTGGCTTGTGGGAGAGAAAAGATAATTTCCCCGCACAGCTTTCGGGAGGCGAGCAGCAGAGGGTAGCCATAGCGAGGGCTTTGGCAAAAGGGCCAAAACTGCTTCTCTGTGATGAGCCTACAGGAGCATTGGACTATGTTACAGGGAAGGAAATTTTGAAATTACTTCAAGATACATGCCGCAAAAATAAGATGACAGTTGTGGTTATTACACATAATACTGCAATAACCCCCATGGCGGACAGGATTATTAAAATCCGCGAGGGCAAGGTATCCGAGATGATTATGAATGAAAATATTATGCCTGTTGAAAGGATAGAATGGTAATGAGAAACGCCTTTAATAAAGACGTTTACCGTGAGATTAGAAATACCTTTGGCAGGTTTATGGGAATATTCGCTATTGTAGCTCTTGGGGTTTCCTTTTATGCAGGGCTGGGGGTTACAGGCGGCGCTATGAAATCCATTATGAATGAATATTTCAAAGAAAAAAATCTAATGGATGTAAGGGTTATTTCAAACTACGGAATAAACGAAAACGACATAAGAGCAATTGAAAGGATTCCTGAAGTTGAAGTTTTACAGCCGTCTTATGTAATGGATGTTCTTTATGCGAAGGATGACTGGCAGCTTATATTTAAGCTCCATTCAATGGTTACGGGTGAAAATGCACTTAATCAGCTTAACATGCCTGATATAAAATACGGCCGAATGCCTGAAAAATATAATGAGATTTTGGTGGAGGAGGTTTTTCTTTCATCAGCTGGGCGGGAGCTTGGCGATGAAATTGTATTCAGAAGCGGCAAAGCTGAAGATATAAGGAATTATCTTAAAACCAATGTGTTTAAAATTACAGGAGTCATGGTTTCTCCCAACTATATTTCAGCCCAGAGAGGCTCGGGGAGTATCGGCAACGGCAGAGTCAACTGCTTCGCCTATTTGCCGGAGGAAGCGTTCTCGCTGAATTATTACAGCGAGGTTTTAATAAAGGTAAGGGGCGCGGAAAATCACGATACCTTTGGTGACGGCTATGAGAAAATAATAGATGAAGCAGTAGAAAAGCTGGAGAATTTAGGCGAAATACGCGCAAAAGAGCGCATGAAGGAGCTAACTCAAAGCTCCTATAAAAAAATAAATGACGGCATGGAGGATATACAGCTTACAAAAGCACAGCTCATACTGGCTTTTGATGAAGCCGAGAGGGAAATCACAGGCCAAAGCGCTGAAATATCCGCAGGGCTGTCGGCATTGACCGCCAATGAGGCCGAAATTATTGAAGGCTTGAAAACGCTTGAAAATGCCAGAGCGAGTGTTTTGGCAGGGCTTACGGAGACGGAAGCGGGCTACAGGCAAATTGAAGAGCGGCTTTATGAGATTAATTCCGGCATAATTGAGCTTGAAAACACGAAAAATGAGCTGGAAAATTATAAAAAGACGCTGCTTTCTGCTCAAAATGATTTGAATTTTCTTGATAAAGATACGGATTATTATAAATATGCGCTGGCAGAAATAGAAAATAATCTTAGCGAAATAGAAAATTCCCTCAAAACAGTGGAAGAAAATATATTGATTATCGATATGGGCAAATTTGCCATAACATCCTCTTCCAATGATTTGGATTTTTTAGTTGAGAGCCTTAAAAAGAGTTTAGCTGATATTGATTTGCAAATAGAGAGCTTAACCGCCTCAAAGGCATTAATAGAGAGGACGAGAAAAGATCTCATAGAGGGCAGAGGCAATATAGCTTCAGCCCTTACCCAGCTGCAAGCGGAGAGATCCGCGGCATTAGATGAGCTGGATAAGGCATATGATGAGCTTGTAAAAACTAAAGACAATCTAAATGAGTTTACGGAGGTTGAATGGTTTGTTCTGGATAGGGAAAGCAATCTGGGGTTTTTAAGCTACAGCGAGGATTCTGATAAAATAGCGTCCATAGGCAGTGTTTTCCCTCTGGTTTTCTTCGCGGTTGCGGCGCTGGTAAGTTTAACCTCCATGGCCAGAATTGTTGAAGAGCGGCGAGGAGAAATAGGTACACTTAAATCGTTGGGCTACGGGAATTTTCATATATTAAGCAAATATTTGATATATGCCTTTGTGCCTACGTTTTTCGGCGGCATAATAGGCGGGGCAATAGGCATGAGAATATATCCGGCCATTATAATAAAGGCCTATGGCTCGCTATATGCCATACCGCCGGATATTCCCCCTGTAATGGATAATTTCTACTGGCTTTTGGGGATAGTGGCAGGCGTATTTTCAACATGGGCAACCACAATATTTTCCTGCTATAATGAGCTTAGAAGTGTGCCAAGTATTCTCATGAGGCCGAAGGCGCCTAAAATCGGCAAAAAAACTCTCATAGAAAAAATAACTTTTATATGGAAACGGCTGAGCTTTTTATATAAAATATCAATAAGGAATACTTTCAGATACAAAAAGCGCTTTATTATGACAATACTGGGCATAAGCGGCTGCACGGCGCTGCTTATAACAGGCTACGGCATAAGGGATTCCATAAGCGATATTGTTGATAAGCAGTATTCGGAGGTTGTTCTCTATCACATGGTAACGGGATTTTCCTCAAGTGCCAAGGAACAGGATATTTCCAATATTGATTCAATGCTTATTGGAAACCCGGTTATTACCGCGAGTACCAAAGTCAGAGAAAAAAGCTACGACATAGGCGGGAATGTTAAAACAGATGAATCTACTGTTGTAGTAGCTGTGGGCAATCCGGAAGGATTTAGGGATTTCGTCAACTTCAAGAATAAAGAGACAGGCGAGCCTATACGGATGGATGATTCCGGCGTGATCATATCCAATAAGCTGGCTTCAATACTTGAAGTTTCCAAAGGGGATACGATTCAGATAAAGGAAGGCAATGAAATAGTGGCCCAAGCCGTAATTTCAGATATTTATGAAAATTATTTCATGCACTATATATATCTCAGCCAAAGCTATTATGAAGAGATTTTTGAAGAAGCCCTGGAGTATAATAAGATTTTTTCAATATTCTCTCCTGTAAGCGAGGAGGCGGGGCAGGAAGCGCTGGCAGAGCGCATTTTAAGCAAAAAGAATGTGGCCTCTGTGGAATTTACAAAAACAAACTTATCTATATTTAATGATGTTATGGATTCATTGAATATAGTTGTGGTTGTGCTTATTGTTTCGGCGGGGATTCTGGTTTTCGTTGTTCTTTTGAATTTGACAAATATAAATATAGCCGAGCGCATAAGGGAAATTGCAACCATAGAGGTACTGGGCTTTAAGGATAAAGAGGTAGCCGCCTATATTTACAGGGAAAATGTTATACTCACTGTAATCGGTATATTTGTAGGGTTTTTCTACGGCAAATTCCTGCATCTCTATATTATTTTAACTGTTGAGCCGCGGCTGATTGTTTTCGGCAGGGATATTCATTTGCCAAGCTATATTTATGCAAGTGTTATAACATTGATTTTCGCCATGGCAGCCAATATGGTGACGAACAGGCAGCTTAAAAAAATCAATATGGTTGAAGCCTTAAAAAGCGTTGAATAAATCAGAGCGGGTTTAAATAAAAATAAATTTTAAGGAACGGTTAATATGAATAAAAAAATTATAATGCTTCTTGGGATAATCGCAGCCTTAGCAGGCGGGGCCGGTGTATATTCATATATAAATGCGAAAAATGCGTTCACCCCGCAGGAATGTGTAGAGGTTCAGCGGGGCCAGGTTTATACCAGCGTATCGGGGGAAGGGAAAATCGGTGTGAAAAACACAGTATATCTCTATATCGAAAACTCCCAAACCATAGAGCATGTGCATGTTAAAGAGGGCGACAGCGTTAAGGCCGGAGATATACTGATTACTTATGACATAGCTTCTTTAAGAAACGATCTGGAAAGGCAGCTTAAGGAAGCGCAGCTTAATCTTCAAAATGCGCGCCTTAATTTAAATGCCATACAAACTCCCGCCAGCGGCAATGAGCTTGTTCAGTATGAAAATGATATTTTATCATCTCAGAAAAATATTGACGATACCGAATCGGAGCTGGAGAGCATTGGCAACAAAATAGAGCAGCAGCAAATAAAACTTAATGATGCGAAAACAACTATGGAGCGCAATGAAGAGCTGCTGGGCGCCGGGGCAATAACTCAGAGGGCTTATGATGACAGCGCTACGGTTTATGAGCTATACGTTTCCGCTATGAAGGATTTGGAAACACAAAAAGTCCAGAAGGAGCGGACGCTGGAAACGAGGAACACTCAGCTTGAGCTTTCGGAGCAAAAGCTGAAAAATGCCAAAAACAGGCTTTTGGATGAAGCCACAGCAATAAAATACGAAATACAGCAAAATACAATCGCGCTATACGGGCTTACCATTGATAAATTAAATGATGATTTAAGTAAACTTACGGAAGAATCCGTTGCCCAAATAAGCGGAACGGTTACAAAGGTTAATGTGCAGGACGGGGGAACAGCCTCAAAAAACATGAGCTTAATAACAATATCCGATACATCGGATATTGTGGCTAAAATGGATTTATCAGAGTTTGATGCACCTGGGATAGAAAGCTACATGAAGGTCTATATAACCACTTCCGGCATAGCGGATATGGTTTATACAGGCACAATAAGCAAAATTGCCGCGGAAGCTGTTGAAAAAACAAGCTCTTCGGATAATGAGATCATAGTTCCTGTTGAAATAGAAATTGAAAATCTCGATAGCAGGCTTAAAATAGGCTATTCGGTAGATGTGGAAATATTTACAGCGGAGAGGGAAAATGTTCTAAGGCTACCGGCAACCTGCGTTTATGAAAGAGATGGGAAAAAATACTGCTATGTTATGTCAAATGAGTCATATATTGAAACAGAGGTTTCCACAGGGCTTTACGGGGATAAATTTATTGAAATTACAGGCGGGCTGGAGGAAGGCCGGCAGGTGGTTTTAAGTCCGTGGAAGAATATGTAGCCGATTTAATAAAATTTAGGCAAAAAGAGCTATAAGCAGATAAGAGCTCTGCTGAAAAATATAAACCGTCAGGTTTTTCAAAACTTACTAAAAAGAGAGAGAGGGGAATTATTATGCAATTTAAAGGATACCATCATATTGGTTTAGCGGTGGAGGATGTGGAGAGAAGTTTGAAATTTTATACGGAAGGCTTAGGCGGCAAGGTGACTATAGCTTTTCCTATGGGGGATACGGGGAAAACTATCCATATGGTCGATTTAGGGGGAAGTGCCGTTGTGGAGATTCTTCCCCGCGGTGAGCAAGGTGCCGAAGCCAATTCTCGCTGGGCACATATTGCTCTGGCAACAGATGATGCAAGGGCGGCATATGCTATGGCACTTAAAGCAGGTGCGGTTTCCCGCACTGAGCCTGTGGATAAAACCATTAACAATATGGGCGTTTGCAACGCCTTTGTATTCGGCCCTGACGGAGAAATTATAGAGTTTTTTCAGGTGAAAGAATAAGGGTTAAGGAGAAGTATATCTATAAAACTGACTGATTTGCAGATTTTAAAGCAAGCCGGGAATCCATTGCAGATATAGCGGAGGTATTTATAAAGATGACTTGCGAAAAAATTTAAATTCAAGAATATTTAACCCCCATCTTATTAAAAGATGGGGGTTATTATATGCAAACATTAAATAATATTATTTTTTATAAAGAAAATCTTTTACAGCAAATATGATTTAAGTACGGAAATAAGCTCCTCAATATTTATTGGCTTGCCTAAATGAGAGTTCATGCCGCTTTCTATACAGCGGTCAATATCTTCTTTAAACACATTGGCTGTCATGGCTATAATAGGGATTTCTTCCGCCTTTGGCAGATCCATATTACGTATGCGCCTTGTTGCTTCCAATCCGTCAACTACAGGCATTTGAACATCCATAAGAATAGCATCAAACTTTTCGGGGTTGGCTGCAAAAACTGAGCAGGCGACCTCGCCATCCTCGGCGCATTGGATCTTAATTCCCGTTTCTTCCAAAATAGTGCAGGCAATTTCGCGGTTAATTTCCACATCCTCCACCAAAAGCAGGCTAAAGGCTGCAAAAATATTTTCTATACTGTCTTTTTCCTCTTCTTTTGTATTATATTCAGGAAGATATGAAATACTGTAAATCAAGCTGTTTATGCAATCCATCAAATTAGAGGCAAACAGTGGCTTTGATAAAAAGTGATATACTCCTGCGGCGCGGGCCTGCGCTTCAATATATTCATGCCCGCCGGAGGAGGTTATAACAACAAGCTCACTGTCGCTACAGCTTCCCTTTAAGTTCTTAATCAAATCTAAACTGGATATATCAGCAATATCCCAGCCTGTAAAGATAATATGATAAATTTCCTTTGCATTTTCAATAAGCGCGGCCGCTGCGGAGTAACTGCTTGCGGTATCGCAGATTATAGAGCTGTTCATTTTGCTCAATAATAATTTGAAATAATCCAAAGTATCCTCAGAGCCATCAATAACTAAGAGGCGCAGATTATTCAAATCAGCCGAAACTTCGGGCTTTTTGAATATTTCCATGTCCTGGCTTTTATTGACCCAAAGGGTGAACATAAAAGTTGAGCCCTGATTTATCTCGGATTCGATCCAAATTGAACCGCCCATCATTTCAACTATATTTTTTGAAATTGCAAGGCCCAGCCCTGTTCCGCCGTATTTACGGGAAACGCCGCTGTCGCCCTGTTCAAATGAGCTGAACAGTTTTTTGCGCTTTTCGTCAGATATTCCGATGCCGGTATCGCTTATGGAAATCAACAGCTGAATTTGGCCGGCGTTCTCTCCTGTTTTTTCAACAGAAAGTTTAATTTTGCCGTAATCCGGCGTAAATTTAATTGCGTTTGAAAAAATATTTGTAATAACCTGAGTAATTCGCTGTTCATCAGATACAATAAAGCGCGGTATATCAGGGGAGAAATAAACAAAAAATTCCTGATGCTTTTCGTTCATACGGAAAGCCTGAACATTGGAAACTTTCATTACGGTTTTTTCCAAATCGAAGGCAATCGGCGATAATTCAAATTTGCCGGATTCAATTTTTGACATATCCAATATATCATTGATTATACCAAGAAGATGAGAAGAGGCTGTGTCAATTTTATCAATGCAGTAAAGAGCTTTATCTAAATCCGGTGCGTTTTTGGCGATGCTGGACATGCCTATAATTGCGTTAATAGGCGTGCGGATTTCATGGGACATATTTGAGAGGAAATTGCTCTTACTTTTGCTGGCTTCCTCAGCCTGCCGTTTTGCGCTCAGCAAATCCGTAACATCGTGCATTATTATAATAGAGCCTTCCATCTGGCCATGCTCGTTTAGCGTAGGGGCAAAGTGTACCTGATATTGGAGCTGTTTGTTTTCAATATTTGAATATACGGTAAAAGTGCCCGGCTCCTGATCGCTTATAAAACTTTCAAACATTTGCTCAAAGCGCGGGACCCAGTCTCTAAGGCCGTAAGCAGTGAAAACATAGGCATAATGGTGGCCGTTGATTAAACCGAAGTTGGCAATATGCAGGCGCTTTAAAAAAGAATCCGTACAGTAGGCAACCCTTTCGGCTTGATCTAAAAGCAGAATCATATCAGGGCTGTTGTTAAGCAGAAGCTGCATGAACTTTTCCTGTCTTTTGCGCTCGGAGAGAACGAGAGAATCAACGCTTTTTTTAGCATCGAAAAATTTGTTGGCACGCGAAGAAACCTCATCGCGGTTATGGAGCTGCCGCTGAAGCCTGCGTATTTCTCTATCCTTTTGGTCGATAATTTTTTGATAGTCATTGGATATATTTTGATTATCCAAAAAAATCGCCTCCGTTTATTCAAAGCTACACGCAACGCAGGTGAAGCTATGAAAACGATTATGCATTTTTCCATCAGAGTCATATACAGGGCAGATTTCCCCGCCTGAGTAAAACACCTGATAAGAAATATCGCGGTTAATTTTATCTTGTATTAATTCAAATGGCATGGTTCCCAAAGTCCAAAAATGGGAAACGCATGGAAACAGCAGTAATCCCGTAGACTTGCCGGAGCTCAGAACATCATCAAGGGTGCGGTTTGTGAGATTTATAATATCATCAGCCTCTAAAGAGCCTACAGCCAATGTGGAATTTTTAGGCATTATTCCGCCGGTAATAATATAGCCTTCATCGGTCAGCTTGTAGAAAACTCTGGCAACAGGCTTTGTTCCGTCGCAAAAATCTATAATAAAGGGTATAGCATGTAGATTTCCGTCTGCCTGTTCAAGGCTTATGCCTATGGAATTTAAATAATCGGTAGGGCGAATATCGTTAATTGACTTTATTAGATGGCCTTCTGATTCTGTAATAACGGCATGCTGCTTTTGAATGAAATCCTCACTGATTTCAGAAACTAAAAATCTGGCATTAAGCTCGCCCCATGCAACAAGAATAGTCAGCCCTTTGTGGAAAACATTCCCGTTATGGAGAGCAACGGCCTGTGAGGCATCGGCCGTATTATCTACGGCATTTGTGCCGAAAAGCGGTGTTTTACCGCCTGTAAGTTTATCCAGAACATTTACTGCAATATCTCCGCCGGCGGTTGTTGCAAAGGGGAAAATAAGAGAAGGAACACCGCTTCTGCCGGCAGCAGCCATTTCATACACCTTGGTAATCTCTTCCTCCGTTGTGCAGCCCGGTAAGGAAGCCGCGCTAAATTCAGCCGTATCGCTGGTTATGACTGAAACCGTCAGGCCGGCAGGGTCCCTTAAGCCTTGTGCCAAGTTGCAAACGGTTGTAGCGCCGACTATTTCAAAAGGCAGGGCTTCGGCAATGCCTGCCGCAACGCCTGTTTCAATAAAGTCGGGATGGCAGAATAAAAAACCCGCCGAGTTTTTCAAACAATTATTATCCATATCAAGCTGCTCCAAAATTTCTCCCAGAGCCACTTCAAGCTCATCAGCTTCCAATGTGTTAGCTGTTAATAATCGCACCATAGTATAAAACACTCCTTACATCATAATTTTTATTGCTATATCAATATTCGCAAAATTTTCTTCTAAAGGATTGAATTTCTTCAAAATTGCCCAACCGTAAAAACCAAAGAAGATACTTTGACATTAATATTTCTTTCAGAATATCGTTGCTAATGCTGTGAGTGCTTATAATCCCCAATATTTTGCTTTCAAAATAGAAATCAAGCACTTCGTTTTGCCAGCCACCGGCAATGAGGCTAAGCCCTTCGCATATCACCTCTAAAGTAAAAGGGTTCAAGCGGCCGTCAAATTTTTCTAAATCCAAGTCATCAAGCATTAGTCCCTTTTCTCTTACATGAGCGGTAATATCTGAAAAGCATTCAAACAAATCATAAAGATTATGGCCAGACTGAGAGCTACAGAAAATATCTTCCAGGTTCATCCGGATCATAATGCACCTCTGATCAAATATAGTTTTACTATTGCAGTTATTACCTACTTATCGGCATTGATAACCATAAACATAACAAATAAGCGAAAAACTTTGACCTTGAGGCGCTTTTTTTCGCAAGCGGATACAAAATGAAACTGTTTGAGAAACTGAAGGTAATGACAAAAAGATGCAAAGGCTCAAAGGTAAAAAATCCGGATATGAAAAAGGATATTTCAGAAGACAAAAAAATGCCCCTACAAAGTACATTCGCAAGGGCATAAAAAAACTCCCCGAGTAGGATTTGAACCTACGACCCTCCGGTTAACAGCCGGATGCTCTACCGCTGAGCTATCGAGGATTAGTTATCAATTTAAAATAAAGGGATTAAATAGCCATATCTTTTATCAGTCAGTCATACAGTTGTAATATTGAACTACTGGTTATTTGCAATATAGCACTACTGACCCACTAAACGATATATTATCATTATTTATAATGCTTGTCAATATTTTTACTTTAAAAACTAATTTTTTTACATCTATCCAAATTAAAATTCTTATTAATTTACGATTATTAAATTTACAAAAAAAACCCGAATAGTCCAAGCCTACAAACTAATACAATGTAATGAAAGATACTATAAACATAGTGTCTTTTTTTCATGTAACAACCCCGCCACTTCTAAGAACATCCGCCCGCCCCACGCACTTAGTATCTCTGTTTTGTATGTGTTTGCTAAGGTCTTATTACAGCGACAAGTCACCTCCATAACCCCTTAGCAAACACATACAACGAGAAACATTTAACATATATTATATATGTATAAATTTAACTAAGTGCGTGGGGCGGGCGGGAGGAGAAGAGAAAGATGGTGGTTGTGGGTAGTGGTGGTTAGGTAGGGAAATATTAGGAAAGGAGAAAAAAAGATGGAGTTAACAGAGCGTGACAAACTTGTATTAAAAGAAGTTGGCAGATGGTATTTTATGCTTGGCAGACATATTAAGGTTTTTTGTGGTTTTCCTACATCTAATATAGCCGATAGGCGACTTCGAGTACTTATTGAGCAAAAGTATTTAAAGCGAGAAAAAATTCTTTATGGTGTACCCTATCTATATTTTTTGACCTATAAAAGCAAAAAATTAATGGGCTACAATACAAGAAGCGGAATGGTTAAGGTTGATAAAATAAAACATGATATTGTTGTGCTTGATACAGTCAATTATTTTGTAAATAATTTGAAAATTAATATTGCAGATATTATAACAGAACGACAATTATTAATGCGTGATGGATTTGGAAGTAAAAGACATCACCCTGACTATATATTTAATGTGAATGGTGAAAATTATGCCATAGAAATTGAGTTAACCCCAAAAGCGAAAAAACGGCTTGAAAATAATGTTATGGAAAATTTCCAAAATTATGACCGCCAGTTATGGATTGTTGAAAGAAATTCAAAAGTTGAAAGAATGTTAAAAGAACTTGATTATTACAATATAACAATTCTTTATTTAGATTTGGTTATTCCGAAAAAGACATAAAATTGTGCAGAAGAATTAAGCAAAAAATATAAAACAGCATTTTATATTTAAAGGGGGTGCAAATGATAGATTTTGTTGAAAATTCTTCATCTTTATTATTTTTTCTGGTTTCACTTGTATTTCTTGGCGGATTTTACTGGATTGTTGAGAAAGTCAGACAAAGAAAAGCCTTACCTGATATTCCAACTTTTGAAGATGAACGAATAAAAGTTTTAAGCGACAATTCAATTAAGTTACCTAAAAGTCATATAAAAGAGTTTGTTCATACAGATAGCACCTATATTGGCTCATATGGAAACAATAAAATATTTATTCCCAATAAAACCAGTCATTTATTTATCTGTGGAACGACAGGAACAGGAAAAACAATAGTTTTATCAAACTTTATAAAAACCGCTTTTGAACAGAATATGCCTATGCTAATTATTGATGGTAAAGGAGATATTGGAAATAACTCTATAATAGACATTGTAAAAAAGTTTCAGCGGGAAAGAAAAGTTTATGTAATTGATTTTAATGACCCAGTGAAATCAGATGGTTATAATCCATTCAATAATACTTCCCCTACAGTAATAAAAGATATGCTTGTAAATCTAACAGAATGGAGCGAAGAACATTATAAAGTAAATGCTGAAAGATATATTCAGAGAGTTATTGAATTAATGTTTGTTTCAAATATTCCATTATCTTTAAAAACAATCACAAATAATATGTCAGTCAATAGCTTTAAAACTCTTAGTGCGAAGCTATCTAATGAAAAAATTATAACAAAAGAACATCATTTACAAAATTTAGAACTTGCTCAAACAGCGGGAACAATCGCTGAAGGAGCAACAGCACGATTTGCCAATATTATTGAAAATGAACTGGGACAGATATTTAATGAAAACGGAATAGATATTTATACAGCTTTAAAAGAAAAAGCCATTATTGTTTTTATATTAAAGCCCTTACTATATCCAGAACTTTCAACCTTAATTGGAAAACTTATAGTAATCGACAGCAAAAAAGCAGTTGATAAAACATTTGCCAGTAATAATGAAAGAACATTTTTTATGTTTGATGAAATTAATGTTTATGCAGGAAAGCAACTACTTGATTTAGTGAATAAATCGAGAAGTGCCAACATAACTTGCTTTTTAGCGACACAAAGTTTATCTGACTTGGATTCAAGTACAAATGATGGGGAACATTTTAGAAGACAAGTAATAGAAAATTGTAATAACTATATTATATTAAGGCAGAACGACCCTAAAAATAGCGAAGAATGGGCAAAAGTTATCGGAACAGTAAAAACAATGGATATAACTTATCAATTACATAGTGAAGATAATATCACAACTAACACAGGACACGGCAGCGCAAAATTTACAAGAGAATTTATATTCCACCCTGACGATATAAAAAACTTAAAACTCGGTGAGGGATATTATGTAAATAAAAACACAGGAGAAAATACACGTGTAAATATCCAAAAACCATTTTAGGGGGAATTTTATGAAGTTTAGTAAAATTACAGCTATTTATTTTTTTGGAACATTGATATTAAATTTCTTATGCAATTTTTTAATATGTTATGGATACATAAGCGGATTTATAACATTATGCTTTTTGCAGATATTCATAACATTATTAGTTTTATCACCAATAGGAGAAACGATTTTGCGGTTTCTTTTTGGTTGTAGAGAATTAAAAACGCAGGAAGAAAAAAATAAACTACTTCCCCTATTTAATGACGTTTATAAAAATGTATTAAAAGATAACCCCAATGTGAATAAGAAAGTAAAGCTATATATTGAAGATAATATAAATCTAAATGCCTATGCTCTTGGAACAAGCAGTATAATAATTACTCGTGGCTCAATTGAACAGCTTACAAATGAAGAAATAAAAGGACTTTTATCACATGAATTCGGGCACATTGTTAATGGAGATACATTATTATTTTCGGTTTTACTGCTTGGGAATCTTGCCAGCTTGCTTGTAGCCCTATTTGTAAAGATAATACAGTTATTCAGTAGAACAATGGGGAGTATTTTTGATGGTATGAGTGGAAGTTCTTCATATGGAACAATATTTGCTGATTTTGTTTTCAATAGTATTATAAATTTACTTTTTTTAATTGCGCTACTCATAAAACAGTTGCACAGCCGAAAAGCTGAATATAATGCTGATAGTTATGCTGTTAAAATCGGATATGGAGCAGGTTTAAGAAATGTTTTATATAAGATTCATAAAATAGAGTTTGGCGGCAAAATAAAGATATTAGACCGTTTAAAAGCCAGTCATCCTGATACAGTAAATAGAATTGAAGCAATAGAAAAGGCGAATTATTATAATTAATTGTCAAGGTAAAGAGGAAGATTTTTTGAAAGTGAAATTCTTTCAAAAAATACGCTCTGACTTGATGATTAATTATAATATGAATACACATGAAAAAAGGGCAAGGGAGAATGCAGTTCTATCCCTTGTCCTTAGTTGTAAATTTTTATAATTTTTTCATTTTCTATTTGTGACCATTGCGGGAATGCAATTAGTATATTGAAGATTTAGACAAGTGTCGATATTATATTAAGGTTTGTTATGCTTATTAAATATTGAGGTGATACATTGTCGTTAATTAGTTTTGTGTTTTTATATACTGTTTATGCTATTCTTGGAGGAGTTTTGGGAGTTATTCAATGTTTTGTTCTTTGTTCGTCAAAAACAAAGGGGATAGCAAAGGCGACATCTGTTCCGGGTATTTTTACAGGTATTTTTGGAAGTTGGAATTATATTAATGAGGCACTAATTGTAACAGTAAATCATAAAACTTCAACGTTGCTTGTATTTTTAATATTGTATATATTCTCTACAATAGTTACATTTATTATTTTGGCAAAAAAACTTTCAGAAAGTAATAAAAGTGAAAATAGACCATTCAAATTAGATATTTTAAAAATTTTTTTACATGGACAAGCTGCTATAGAACTTGATTTGAAATATGATAACAACAGAATAGATATTAAGGCAGAGCAGGAAAAATTTGATTTAAAAGTAGAAAAGCTGAATGCTCAAAAAAAAGAAATAGACCAAAAAGAAATTGACTTATTGAATAAAGAAAAAGAAATAGAAAAACAAATATATGATTATAATAAATTATTAAAAAAAGAATTACTAATTAAATTACCTATTAATTATGACATCCCTATTGACTCGGATTTTTTATCTAAAACAACTATGTTTTATGAAAACTATGCCGTATTTTGTCAAGCTCTTACTTTAACTACATATACATGCATTAAAAAAAAGCAAGTTTATGATAGTCAAGCCGCTAAAGATATATTAAATTCATATTTTTCTACAATTTGTCATGCAATAAACAACTTATTAGTTATAGGAGATGCTAATGACATTAGAATCCATGTTAGAATTCTAAAAAATGATGAATACATAACATATATGTATACTAACGGAAAGAATATTATAAACGATCAATTAACAGTTATACCAAAAGGCAAACTAATTTGTAGAGCATTTGATAATAGAAAATCGTTGATTAGAAGTGCTAATAAAGAATATCATCACAAGGGTACCAATGACAAATTATGGGAAGACCATATTACCATTCCTATTAATATTACGGGCAAAAATGACTGTCATTTTGAAAGATTTATGTCATTTGGTGTATCTATTAATGCCTTCCAGTAATATTTACACCCAGTTTCTTATTATATCTATCTGTTGCCGATCTTAATGCCCCATACGTCATCTGTTCTCCATACTTAGTACAAAATACATAGTCGTCTTTAGAAGTTGCTTTTCTCTGCATTAAATAATCAGTCATAATTTTTGCCAGATATTTGGACATAGATATAAACTGCTGTTTTTTATTTTTTATATCCATAATGCGAATTCTATTAACATTGAAGTCTATATCCCCCACTCTTATACCTAATAATGTTCTGCAACGTACTGTTGTATCAAGTAAAAAGCAAATTATAACCCAATTACGATAATCTGTAAATTTATTAGTTTTAGGCTTTTTCAACAAAATTTCTAAAGACTCTTTATCATATATTTCAGGAACCTTTTCTACATATTCTGGAAGTTTTATTTTAAATTGATTTTTCATTATTCCTTTATCCATAAAATAATATAAAACTGTCCTTATATTTTTAACATATGTATTTGCTGTTCTATCATTTATAGATGGTTTCATTCGCAAATAATACTTGTATTTTATAATAGTGTCTTCGCTTATATCGTCAAAACTTGTTATATTGTTACTATCTAAAAATATTTTTAAAAATTTCCAACCATCACAATATCCATTAATAGTTTTTTCGGAAAGTCCATTTCCCTTTTTTTCAATAATAAACTTTTCCATTCCTTGTTCAAAAGTCATCTTGTGTTTTTCAGTCATTCTGATTATTTCTTTTTTCATTTTAATCACCTCAAAAATTTTTATGTTTTTGAGGGTCAAAATAGTACTAACCTAGCACAACTTACCGCTAAAATTTTCGTAAATAACCAGCTGTTCAGACAAACTGTTTTTTTGATTACTGATAAAAGGACAAGTCTGGACAAACTGTTATACAAAAAAAGGACAAGTTTGCCTATACTGGCTAACTTGTCCTGCTATTATTCTAAATTAATGAACTCATAGGAACTTAAATACTAGGTTCATTGATTATGAGCCGATTGCTCTAACCAACTGAGCTAAAGGTCCATATTTAACTGCCTCGGTTAACAGCCGGATGCTCTACCGCTGAGCTATCGAGGATTATTAAATATATTGACTTTTCATATAGAAGGGTCTTCACGCCCCTGCCTTTTCAATAACTGAAGGCGTTTCACAAAACCTGTTTATTATTCTACTACCACCATTACCGCTTGTCAATACTATTTTATTTTCAAGTGAAAAATTTAGAGGCAATTGGATTATAGCATCGAAATTCACTTAAAAAGGCATGCTTGCGGTAACTTTATAAATATTTAATGCAGCTGAATCTGCGTTGATTTATAAGAAAGCCGTTGAGGGATTATAAAAGTTTTGCGTAATTCATTTCGGAGAATGCCTTATTATGATAAAATAAATAAAACGATTTTACCTATTATTTGCCATAGCAGGAGTGAAAGTATATGAAACCGAGGGCGCAATTTGAAAATGCCGAGGCAGTAAGCCTTGAAGAAATGCTTAATGCCAGAGAACGGCGGGCAGAAACCCAAAGGAGCCTTATTGAAAAGCATTCCTCCGGGTTGATTTCTTTTGTACTCAATATACCCGGCCAATTCAAGGCATTTACTTTGGCGGATGAGACTTTTGATGAAGGAATGGAGTGCATTGAGGCACAGGTCAAACTTGCCGGCGGGCATGTGTTGGAAAAGCTGGTTTTTAAGGGAAAGACAGGGAGCGAAGCCTATTTTGCCGTGGATTTAGAGGCCGGGGAAATAAAGAAGAGAACGGTAGCAATTGAAGACGGGCATGCGCTTGGGAGGCTTTTTGACATAGATGTTTTTAACGCTAAAGGAGAGAGCTTGCGGGGTGCGGATATAGGCAGAAGCGAAAGAACATGTATTGTTTGCGGCGGATCTGTGTGGGCTTGCTCAAGGAACCGCACCCATAGCGCAGAGGAATT
>JGI994J12354_10000993_pt1 | contig 28758 bp, 29 predicted proteins | sample IntmicLarv3ML3BL_FD_12354 | JGI IMG/M metagenome (IMG submission 12354) | reverse complement strand
TCATGGTGCATATTCGGTTTTGTACTATTCCCCGATTGCCCGGCTGCCATGAAAACATTGATTTTACTGGGTTTCTTAATGTTTTCTTATGTCAGCCCGGCTTAAGCGCGGTCTTTTTTATCAACAATATCTTTAATACTGTGACCTGCGGCTTCGGCCACTTCGGCGTTTGAAACGTCCGGTTCAAAGTGGGGTTTAAAAACGCCGATATTTATCATAACCGTCTTACAGCCAAGCTCTTCAATCAAGTTCTTCAGAAAAAAATACTCTTGACCTTTTGAGTCAAACGTTCCGGCAATCGCAACAGTTCTCATTTGATATTTCCCCTTTCATCTCATTAGTTCAAATGATTTAACCAATTGACAGTATTAATTTTATCATGATATATATTCTGTAAATGTATTTATTTTTTTGATTTTGACGCTTTTCAAAAAATAATACAAAGCAAATTCAAGTAACTTCAGCGAATTTGTGTGTTTTTCAAACAAGATTTCTAATTTTATTGATAGTTGATAAAAACTTTGTTATACTTATTTCGTCTAAACAAGAAGTTTATCACGATAAGGTCACACAAAACAGATGATAATGAGGACAAATGGGTGGTCACTCCCGACAATATATCTTTCACCGAAGATGAAATTATAAATCAAACCTATTTTCAAGAAAAATATTTTAACAGCATTATTTATATGAGTTAAGAAAGGGAGTATTTATCGCATATGACACCAATGATGCAGCAATATTTCAAAATAAAGAATCAATATAAGCATTGTCTTCTTTTCTACAGACTTGGCGATTTTTATGAGCTTTTCTATGACGACGCAATAACTGCGTCAAAAGAGCTTGACCTGACTCTTACAGGGCGTGCCGCCGGTGAAAGCGGACGGGCGCCAATGTGCGGTGTTCCTCACCACGCCGCCGACAGTTATATTGCAAAGCTCATTGAAAAAGGTTATAAAGTTGCCGTTTGTGAGCAAATCGAAGACCCAAAATCTACCAAAACTTTGGTTAACCGTGATGTAATACGGGTCGTAACTCCTGGAACTGTCATCGACGACAAGGCTCTTGACATCGGAAAGAATAACTATATAACCTCGCTTTATGAAGATAAAAACGGAATCGGTATCGCTTGTGCCGATGTTTCAACAGGAGAGTTTCTTGCTTACGGCTTCGATAAAAAAACCTCGCGGCTCATCGACGAAATAACTCTCTTCTCCCCTTCCGAAATCATTACCTGTGAAAATTTCAACCCCGTTAACATCGACGACATTAAATCGATTTTTAACGCCAAACCGCAGAAATATGCCGATTGGGCATATAGCTACAGCGGTGCGTATACAACCTTATGCAACCATTTTAAGGTTTTGAATCTGGCGGGTTTCGGTTTTGACGAAAGTTTAAACGATAAACGCGCCGTCAGCGCCGCAGGGGCATTGTTTGAATATTTGCACGAAACGCAAAAGATTTCTCTTTCACATATTGTTTCTCTCAAACCGCACGTTAAAACAAAATTTATGGTAATCGACGCGCAATCGCGTCGCAATCTTGAGCTTACCGAAACCATGCGCGACAAAACGAAAAAAGGCTCTCTTCTTTGGACAGTTGACAACACGACAACGGCTATGGGCGCAAGAATGCTGAGAAAATGGGTTCTTCAGCCGCTTGCTGACATTTCTGAAATCAATTCGCGTTTAAACGCGGTCGGCGAATCAAAGGACGACCCTTCGTTTTGTTCTGTCGTTCAAGAATGTTTCAAACAAATTCAAGACATCGAACGTATAATGACACGTGTAATTTATAAAACCGCTAACGCCCGCGATTTGGCGGCGTTAAGGGCATCAATAGCGAATCTTCCCCGAATTCGTCGACTTTTTCAAGAAAAAGAAACCTCCTTGTTTTTATATTTCGGAAACGAGCTTGACATCTTGGGTGACATTTTTGACGCTATTGACCGCGCAATTGTCGAAGAACCGCCTGTTTCAATCAGAGACGGCGGAATGATTAAAAGCGGTTTCAACGCCGAACTTGACCGCTATAAAGAAGCGAAAGACAACGGTTCTCAATGGCTTCTTTCTCTTGAATCAAAAGAGCGTGAGGAAACAGGAATAAAGAACCTCAAAATCCGCTACAACAAGGTTTTTGGCTATTACATAGAAATTACAAATTCCAATCTTAACGACGTTCCCGAAAGATTTGTTCGCCGTCAAACGCTCGCAAATTGCGAAAGATTTATAACCGAAGAGCTGAAGAAAATCGAGGAGGCTATATTATCTGCAGACGATCGTCTGACCGCCATTGAATTTGATATTTTTGAGAATTTGCGTCAATATGTTGCAAATAACGTCACTCGAATAATGGCTTCTGCAAACATTTTGGCGGCCGCCGATTCGATTGTTTCCCTGGGTGTCGCCGCTTATCGAAACAACTATGTCAGACCGATATTTAAGAACGATTCTGCCATAACTGTGAAAAATGGGCGGCATCAAGTCGTTGAACAATTTTGTTCCGACACAGGTTCTCCTTTTATTGCTAACGACATCAATATGGATGAAGCCGAAAACAGGCTTTTGATAATTACAGGCCCGAACATGGCGGGAAAATCCACCTATCTGCGCCAAACAGCTCTGATTTGCGTGATGGCACAAATCGGCGGTTTCGTTCCTGCCGAAAGTGCAGATTTATGCGTTGTTGACCGTGTTTTCACGCGTGTGGGTGCGTCCGACGATTTGGCGACAGGGCAAAGCACTTTTATGGTCGAAATGACAGAAGTTGCAAACATCATTCACAACGCCACACCGAAAAGCCTTCTTATTCTCGATGAAATCGGGCGCGGGACTTCAACATTCGATGGTCTTTCAATCGCTTGGGCAATTCTTGAACACATAGCATATAAAATCGGCGCAAAGACGCTGTTTGCCACGCACTATCACGAGCTTACCGAGCTTGAGGGTAAGGTTCCGGGCATAATTAATTATCGCGTTTCGGTTAAAGAACGCGGCAAGAACGTAATATTCCTTCGCAAAATCGAACGCGGCGGCGCAGACAACAGCTATGGCATTCAGGTCGCGCGACTTGCGGGAGTACCCGACGAAATAACCAAGCGTGCCGACGGAATTTTGACAGAGCTTTCCGCCGCTGATATTGCTAAAAAGCCGATTGATATTATTAATAACACAAATATTGAACCAACATTTAAAGCGACGTCGGACAAACCTCTCGCGATTGAAAATCAAAAGGGTGTTCGTTATGGCAAGCGGCGATTAAATGGCAAGGGCGAGTCGATTTTTATTAATGAGAATGAGGGGCAGATCGGGTTAGAAAGTTAAAAGATATGTTTAAATTCGAAGATTTAGCCGAGTATATAATTTCATTCATCTACCCACCACGGTGCGTTTTTTGTCGAGAAGTTCTCGAATCGAAGTTTGGACACGGCTGTGAATCGTGGGTTTGCTCGGAATGTGCGAAAAACATTCCTTTTATTGATTCTTCCGGGAATAAAGTCATTTCTGTTGTGGAATATAAAGACAATGTTCGACGGGCATTTTATGCTTTAAAATACGGAAACCGCCCGCACATTGCCAAAACACTTGCTCGCATTACATTTGACAACACAAGCCTTCCTGAAATGTCGAATGTCTGTTGCTTTGCGCCTGTTCCGATGTATCATAAAAAGCAGAAAGAACGCGGTTATAATCAAGCAGGTCTTTATGCCAAGGAATTATCAGTTTTATACGGCGTTAGTTTTGTTGAAAATCTTCTGCGCAGAACAAAAGACACCCCTCCGCAAAGCGGTTTAAACACTCAGGAACGAAGAAAAAACGTCGAGGGCGCTTTTGAGTTTAACACCGAATTTTCTCAGTTTGTTTTTGGAAAAGCTGTGCTTTTGATTGACGACATACACACGACCGGCGCGACACTTGATGAATGTTCAAAAGTTTTACTTGATGCAGGCGCAAAAGAAATATTTTGTTTGGCATTCGCTTCTACTATTATAAAACAGGCTTCCGTTTCATATAATTTATAAGTGATTTTAAACGGGAGTGGATTTATTGTGACAAGAATGTATGAATTGCGCCAAAAAGAAGTAATAAACATTTGCGATGGCTGTCGTTTGGGCTATGTTTCCGATTTGGAAATAGATTGCAGCAAAGGAATCATCATAACTTTGATTATACCCGGCTCGGGTAAGCTTTTCGGATTGTTCGGGCATGAAAAGGAATATCGAGTGCCTTGGGATTGCATTAAACAAATTGGCGAGGATTTAATACTTATCGAATGTGATACCGACGAAATTTTCGTCGATTGCGATTAGATTATTAGGAGTTGACAAACAAATGAAATGTCCTTTTTGCGGTTTTTCAGATTCTAAAGTGACGGATTCACGCGTCATGGACAACGGGAGCGCCATCAGACGGCGCAGGGCGTGCGAGGCATGCGGCGAGCGGTTTACGACCTATGAGCGGCTTGACGAAATTCAATTGACTGTCGTTAAACGCGACGGCACCCGTGAGGCATTTGACAGTGTGAAGATTTTCAACAGCATCATTCATGCCTGTGACAAACGAAAAGTGACCGCCGACCAAATAACGGAGACAGTCACCGAAATTGAAAATCATTTTTTAAACTCGATGCGAAAAGAAGTTTCCACAGAGGAAATCGGCGAGCTTGTCATGGATAAACTCAAAAAGCTGGACGAGGTCGCCTATGTTCGATTTGCTTCGGTTTACAGGCAGTTTAAGGATATTGATTCGTTTGTTATTGAGCTTACGCAGTTGTTGAAAGATAAGGCGTAGTTTGCAACCACAGAGCAAGGGTTCTATCAATGTTGTAAGGATGACAATTGCAGGAGTATTTACCAATAACAGGAGGGTGTATTTCTTATGAAAATCAGAATTGTCACCGATGTTGACATACCTCAATGGTTGAAATTATCATCTGAGCATGATTGTTACGTTTATGAATCTGTTCAGGATCTTTCGGAATGGTATGACGGCAATGAAAATTCTATTTCCTTTTCTTCTTACATGAAATCAAAGATTCTACAACAAGAGGCATTCATGTCGGTTGACCGCAATGATGTCTGTTTAGGCATTATTTCATTTTCAAAAAAGAGTAATAACATTACTTTTTTCGGCATTAGCCGTCAAGCCGATTTCCGTGTTACAGCAAACGCACTTTTTCAATGCGCTTTCGAATTTTTAGATACTTCAAGACCAATTTTCATAAATGAAATCATCAGCACTTCCGAGTGGATGAATTTATATTACAACCTTTACCACGAACTTGGTTTCGTGTTTTTTGGCAACTCAACCGAAAACGGCGTTCCTGTGAGAACTTTGGTAAAAACGCCATCAACACATCCCTAATCCATACCTTTCCATTGAAATTACCAGTTGATAATTCCGCCTAAATATGATATTATCTTATCATTCACTTTAGGGGGCTGTTTTAATGCCGAAAAAAAATAAAAAACCAAAAATTCTTTTTGTGGCAAGCGAGGCTGCGCCATACGCCAAAAGCGGCGGACTTGCCGACGTTGCAGGTTCTCTTCCGCGTGAGCTGAGAAAGCTCGGAATTGACGCGCGGCTTATTTTGCCAAAATATAGAACTGTTAAAGAAATTTTTCTTAAAGATGCAAGACGTATAGGTTCAACCGACATTTCTTTGGGTTGGCGGCGTCAAAGCGCTTCCATTCTCGGCGTTAAGGCAAATCCCGACGACGAGGAATTTACTTATCTTATAGAAAACGATTATTTCTTCGGGCGTGACGGCTTTTACGGCTATGACGACGACTTTGACAGATTTGCTTTCTTCGTTAAGGCCGCCATTGAAAGCGTTATGCTTATCGGCTTTGTTCCTGACATAATTCATTTCAACGACTGGCAAACGGGGCTTGGCTGTGTCTATTTGAAGGACATTTACCACCGCTTTCTTGCTTATGAAAACGTGAAATCGTTGTTTACGATTCATAATTTGCAATATCAAGGCATTTTCGGGCGCGAAATTTTAAACGGAATTGACATAAACGACGGCTATTTTACGGCGGACAAGCTCGAATTTTTCGGCAAGGTCAGTTTTATGAAAGCAGGTTTGACCTACGCCGACGCGATTAGCACGGTCAGTGAAACTTATGCGCACGAAATTCGCACACCGCGTTTCGGTTACAGGCTTGATGGAATGCTCAGAAGCCGCGCCGGCACGCTTCACGGAATTTTAAACGGAATTGATTATAATGAAAATGATCCTTATAAGGACAAACGGATTTTCGCCCATTTCAGCGCGAATGATTTTGCCGTCGGTGATTTTTCCGGCAAAGCAAAAAATAAAATAAGGCTTCAGAAAATGCTTAATCTTCCGATTAGAGACGATGTTCCGATGATGGCAATAATTTCGCGACTTGTTGACCAAAAGGGACTTGATATTTTTGCCGGTGCAATCGGCGAGCTTTTGCAACGTGACATTCAATTGGTAGTTTTGGGCACGGGCGATTATAATTATGAAAATATGTTTAAGGATTTGGCTTGGCGTCATCCCGACAAAATCAGCGCAAACATTTGCTTCAACGAGGATTTGGCTTATAAAATTTATGCGGCAAGCGATATGTTCTTAATGCCATCTCTTTTTGAGCCTTGCGGTCTTGGACAGATTATTGCCATGCGCTATGGTTCGGTTCCGATTGTTCGCAAGACAGGCGGATTGGGCGACACTGTTTCACATTACGACAGAGAAACACAAAAAGGAAACGGCTTTGTTTTCGACCATTATATGACAAGCTCTTTAATTTGGGGAATTGACGAGGCGTTGTCTGTTTATCACGACAAAGAAGAATGGAATAAAGTGGTTCAAAACGCGGCGGCACAGGATTTTTCGTGGAAAGCATCTGCCAAAAAATATATAGAGCTTTACAGCTCGATTATTTCAAATTAAGCCTGCACAAAATTACAAATAATGTCGGGCAACATATCTTTCAATTTGCTATCCTTTAATCAGAAAGGAGGCAGGAGCATGGATTTACTGACTCAGCTTACTCGTGCTGTTGAATATATTGAGAGGAATATCAGCGATAACCTTAAACTTGAAAAAGTTTCATCTGTAACCGATTATTCTTCTTATCATTTCGGCAGGTTGTTCTATTATGTTGCTGATATGCCGTTGTCCGAATATATTCGCAAAAGAAAGTTGTCGCTTGCCGCAATGGATTTGCGAATCGGCGATGAAAAAGTAATCGACCTTGCTTTGAAATACGGATATGACAACCCAGACAGCTTTACACGCGCGTTTTCAAAACAGCATGGCATTACACCGACCGCGGCGCGTCAAGACGGTGTTAATTTTAAATTTTTTCCTCCGCTGACCTTTCAAATTAAAATTAAAGGAGTGAAGGAAATGAATTGGAGAATTGAGGAACGCGAAGCCTTCGAGGTTTTCGGAATTGAACGAATTTTCGGAAATGACGAGAGCGCGTTAGTGCCCGGTTTTTGGACAGAATTGCATGAAAACGGCGAATATGAGCGGTTGTATCAAGCCGCAGGCGCAAAAAAGCGCTGTACAGACGGAATGCACTGCATTAGCGCTGTTTGCGGATATAATGAAGTTCCGGGGGATAGTTTTCCTTACATGATTTGCGCTCTTAAAAAATCGGACAGCAACACCAACAGGTTCAAAATGATACAAATTCCAAAAGTAACATGGGCTGTTTTTCGCAGTGAAAAAGTCGATTTTTTAGGTTCGGCGATGAAAGAATTGTTTGACCGCGCTTATCAAGAATGGCTTCCGTCATCGGGCTATGAATGGGCGGCAGCACCCGACCTTGAGGTTTATTACACGACCGAGGACGGCAAACATTTTGAAGAATGTTGGATTCCCGTAATTAAGAAATGAAAGGAAAAACATTGAACTGATGCAGCGAAAACATTTTCTTGTTTGGCTAATCATGACACTTTTCACAATGTCACTAATATTCACCTTTTCGGCAATGGACGGCTCTTCCTCACATTGGTTGAGCAGTCTTTTGCCGATTTCTGAATACGGTGAATTTTTATTGAGGAAAGCCGCACACTTGACTTTTTTCGCAATATTGGGCTTCTCATTGGCAAAGACCACAAGTTTTTCGGGCATGAACATTCCCGCCGCCTCATCAACGGCATTTATAGTCGGCTCTTTATACGCCGTTTCCGACGAGATTCATCAACGTTTCGTTCCCGGCAGATATTGCGCGTGGACAGATTGGCTGATTGATTCAATCGGCGTATTGCTGGGTGTCAGCGTTGTCGTTGTTTACAATTTCAAGAAAAATAAAGCACTCGATTCATAGCCAAAAGATTCTCCTGCGGCGTTTCCGCCGGAACCTCACAGCCTGCCGCGATTATCGTCGTTTCGTCGGCGACCGCGACACATTCCCTTGTTTTTCTCTCAACCTCTTCAACACTTCCCTGCAACAAAACCGCAACCGGGTCAAGATTTCCGCAAACGCTTGTCTGAACTCCTCTAAACGTATCAACCGCCTTTTTAAAATCAACCATCCAGTCAATGTCAAGAATGTCGGGTTCAACCTGCTTAATCAGAGACAGAAGCGGCTCAATGTTTCCGCAAATGTGCAGTTTGACCTTTGCACCGTTTTGCTTGATGAAATTCGCCAATTCCTTGTCATATTTTAACGCAACTTCCTCATAAAGCGCAGGACCGATTAGCGATGCTACCGCGTTTCCCACACCGACAATGTCTGCCCCCGCTTTGATTTGTTCAAGCGCAAAACGCTTTTGCTGTTGCAATACAATATCCATCAATTCGGGAAGCCAAGCTTCTTCCTCAACGAGATCGAACATTAGATTACTCACGTTCCGCAAATCTCCAAGCTCCGCCAAAACACCTTCAACCCAACCTATTACAGGGTAATCCCGCCCGACACTCTGCTTCAACAGCTCTACTGCCTTAATTCGGTCAAGCGTTCGCGGACTTTCCAACGGATTAACGATTTTCACCCGCGACAAATCGATCTTGTCTTCAAGCAAATGCGGCACACAATGCGGCACGCCGTTTTCGGGGAAAACAATCGCCGAACCGAACGCAGATGCTTCGCGAACGGGATCGGAAATCGCACTTACAGCGTCAATTCCGAATTCTTCCACACAAATTAAATTTCCTTCAACCAGCTTTCGATAGTCTTGCGCATACTCACGATATGTCACTCCCGCACATTTGGCGACCAACGCCATTGCGATGTTCAAATTCGGAATTTTATCAACAGGCTTACCCGAAAGCCTTGCCATTACTCGTTCATATGATGTCATAGTTATTATCACCTTTTTTCAGTTCGACATAATTTGTCAAAACCCCTATTTTTTCTATGCCGCATTCAATCTTGTCTCCGCGTTTTAAATAAACGGGAGGATTCATTGCATGACCGATTCCCGCGGGCGTTCCCGTGGCAATTATGTCACCGGGTTTCAGCGTCATTCCCGCCGACAGCTCGCATAACAACCTTTTTATATCAAAAATCATGTTCTTTGTGTTCGAGCTTTGCCTAATCTCACCGTTTATCTTCGTGAAAACATCAAGCTCTATTTTCGCCGAAAACTCGTCGACAGTCACAATACAAGGTCCAATCGGGCAAAATCCGTCCATGCTTTTGGCGTAATGCCACTGACCGAATTTTGTTTGCGCGTCTCTTGCCGTAACATCGTTTATTATTGTATATCCGAAAACTGCATCCATCGCGTTTTCAGGTTTTAATCCCTTTACTTCCCTGCCGATTACAACACCGAGTTCAACTTCATAATCCACCATTTCGGAAAAACCCTCGTGAAGAGGAATTATATCCCCGTCTGCTGTCGACGGGCAATGCTTGGCGAAAAACGTCGGGAATTCTGTTATTGCGTCCGCCGCTTGTCCTTGAAGTCCGGTTTCCGCAACCTCCATTGCATGATCGGCATAGTTTTTTCCGACACAAATCACACGCCCCGGAAATCCCATAATCGGCGCATCTGTAGTCAATACATCGTTTTTACTATAAACATTATAACGCATTATCTCGCCCCTATTACACCTTTAATTCTTCTTACTCCGCTTGAGTTCGCTTCCTCTTTAGCTATTTTAAAGCCACCCAAATCGCCTGTGTTTGTTGCGTGAGGACCGCCGCACATTTCCTTGCTGTAGCCTTCGATTTCGTAAACCGAAACCGTTTCGCCGTATTTGTCGCTGAAAAATCCGAGCGCACCCGAAGCCGACGCTTCTTCATAAATCATTTCTTTTCTTACGACTTCAACTCTTTCTGAAATCGCCTTGTTTACAATATCTTCAACCTGTTTAATTTCCTCGGGTGTCATTTTTCTTTCAAAACTGAAGTCGAATCTGAGACGCTCGGGCGTGATGTTGCTTCCTTTTTGTTGAACGCCTGTCCCCAAAACCGCGCGAAGTGCGCCTTGAAGCAAATGTGTCGCCGTGTGAAGCTTCGCCGTTTCATCTGATGTGTCGGCAAGCCCGCCTTTGAATTTTCCTTCCGCGCCCTTGCGCGACTTTTCCTGATGCTCGGCAAAGCAAGACTTAAAGCCTTCTGCGTCCACTTCAATTCCTTTTTCGGCGGCAAGTTCTATCGTCATTTCAATCGGGAAACCGTAGGTGTCAAACAATCTGAACGCCTTGTCACCGGGCAACTGTTCGCCCGTATTTAACGTTCCCAAAAGTCTCATTGTTTCTTTCAAACCCTTTTCAAGAGTTTTGGCAAACTTGTTTTTTTCGTTGCGAAGCACATTCAATACCTGCCCGAAATTTTCCTTAACTTCGGGGTAATATTCGGCAAAGATACCCGAAATAAGCTCTGCAATTTGTGATTCAAAATCAGACATGATGTCAATTTCAATCATTTTTGCATATCTTAACATTCTTCTTATTAATCTTCGCAAAACATAGCCCTGATCCGTATTTGACGGCACTATCCCCGCTTTGTCGGCGGCAATTATAACAACGGCTCTCAAGTGATCGGCAATTATTCTCATCGGTTTTTGCGCCGCGCCATCATATTCCTTACCCGAAATCTCGCATATTTTGTCGATTATAGGCTTCCAAATTTCGGTGAGATAGTTGTCGTCAACACCCTCAAGTGCCGCCGTCGTCCGTTCAACGCCCATTCCCGTGTCAACATTTTTATTTGCAAGCTCGGCAAATTCGCCCGACTCCAAATGATTATACTGCATGAACACGTTGTTCCAAATTTCGACCCAACGATTGTCCGACGGGTCGTGCTTTTCCGGCGGCGGCGTTGAATTGTCGCTCCAATAGAAAATTTCCGTATCCGGACCGCACGGACCTAATTGCTCTATTGACGGCCACCAGTTATCTTCTGCGGGAAGATATGATATTCTGTCCTCTGAAATTCCGATTTTTTTCCACAGTGCCGCCGATGTTTCGTCACGCCCGACCACGTCATTTCCCTCAAAAACGGTTATTGCAAGCCGTTCCTGCGGAATTTGAAGAACTTTTGTCAAAAATTCAAAGCTCCATTCAATCGCTTCGGGTTTAAAATAATCCCCAAGTGACCAGTTTCCGAGCATTTCAAAGAAAGTGTGGTGCGTTTTATCGCCGACCGATTCAAGGTCGGTAAGTCTGAAACATTTTTGATAATTCGTCAAGCGTTTACCCATCGGATGTGGCGTTCCCATCAAATATGGAACCAGCGGTTGCATTCCCGCAGTGTTGAAAAGAACCGTCGGGTCGTCAACAGGCACGACCGAAGCCGATTCCATTTTCTTATGCCCTTTTGAAACGAAGAAGTCGATATACTTGTTTTTCAAATCAATTTTCATTGTAATTTTACCTTTCCTTTTGCTATTTATTTTTAAATCCTTACTAATAGAATAAATAATATCACATTTCAGTTTTTTTTCAAGAAAATTGATATATTTTTTTCATATTTCTGCGCAAACGACAACCGCGTTAAAATCCAGTGCGGTTATCATTTCAGGCGACAATCCGCCGTTGAGCCAATCTTCTATTTGGCTCGCAAGCAAAACAACGGGCATTCTGTCGTGAATTTTTGTCACTTCACCCAATGCGTTTTTCGTAATAATCACGAATTCTCTACCGTCATCCGTGTCGCGATAAAGCCCCGCCATATAAAGAAGGTTTCCCTCTTTATCCTTAACAATATGCTTCTTCTTCGGAGCTTTCCCCCACTCATAATATTCCCCCGCAGGAACGACACAACGCCCCACATTAAGCAACCGTGAAAACATTCCGACTGTTTTAAGTGTTTCGGAACGCGCGTTAATAATAACACCCGAGCCTTGCCATTTTTTGAAGCCCCATTTTAAATTTTCAAACCCGATACCACCGCTTGCCTTATCCATCGTTATAACGGGCGAGCGGTCGGTCGGGCAAACCTCTTTTTTTCCGCCGTCAACCTGTTCAAACTCATCTTTCGCGATATTTACAGACATTTTTTTAAGCATTTCCCTGACTTCGATTATTTCATCTTCCGTCAAAAGTGAATATCTTCCGCACAAAAGTCACCACTCCTTCGTCGTAGCCGTTTTTTCAAATTTCAACTCTCCGAATTTTTTCGCCAGGTCTTTGACTCTTCCGTCAATATCCATATTGATTGCGCAGTCATCAAAGTTCACCAACGAAAGCTGTTCAAATTCCTCTTTAAGATTATCAACCCTCACGCCAACTGAACGCAACGGGTTTTCCCACCTGTAATTTTTTTTGAATAAATAAAACGCCTTATTGAAAATCACGTTCACACTGTCTGTCGGGCGGGGCAAACTTCCTTGCCTAATTATTGAATTAAATTGATTATCTTTCATGCAAACACTGACGCAACACGCTTTCAATCCGTGTTTGACAAGCCTTTTGCAAACGGCGTTCACAATCAAATAAATGATGGCGCAGGCATCTTTTACGTTATAAATGTCCGACGGCGGCGTTATTGTGTTTCCGACTGATTCAATCGTGTCGCTTGACGGCTTGAAAGTTCTGTCGTCACCATTGGCGAACAGCCAAATGTCATATCCCACGACGCCGAGAAGTCTCGAAAGCCTTTCAGGTTCTGAAACCGCTATGTCTCCTATCGTGTTTATTCCTATTTGCAGTAGCAGTTTCTTTCTCTTTTCTCCAACGAAAAGCAGGTCCGAAGCGGAAAGCGGCCACACAATTTGTTTATAATTTTCACGCGTTATCACTGTCGTGAAATTCGGCTTGCGATAGTCGCTTCCGAGCTTTGAAAAAATGTAGTTGTCGCTCACCCCGACAGACGCGCTCAATCCAAGCGAATATTTGATTTCCAGCCTTATTACATCCGCTATTTGCTTAGCCTCGTTCATGTCTGAAACGGTTTCCGACAAATCGACCCACGCCTCGTCCATTCCATAGGGTATTATGCTGTCAGTATACTTCAAATAAATTTCTCTGGCAAGCTTTGTTTCGATTAAATATTTGTTATAATCCGCTCTAACACAGCCTAAATTCGGGCAAATTTGCCTCGCTTGATAATAGCTTATTCCGGTGACAACTCCCGCTGCTTTGGCAAGGCTGTTTTTTGCCATAACTATGTTGTGCCGCATTTCAGGATCGCCGCACACGGCAAACGGCATTTTTCTGAGCGGCGGGTTATATTTTTCCTCAACCGTCGCGAAGTAATTGTTCATGTCACAGTGCAGTAATATTCGCCCCATTTAGTCATCGCTTACCTTCAAAAATATTTTTGAAAAATTATAAATAATCTCTTGACATAAAGTGAATCTCAACGTATAGTTAATAGTGAACATCATTTCACCTTATTATAAGTGTATTTATATTCGCTGTCAATAGTGAATTATCGTATTGTAAAGGAGCTGTTTTTATGGCATTTAGCGAAAAAATCAAAGAATTGCGCACTAACGCCGAAATTTCTCAACAATATCTTGCCGAGGTTCTTGGCGTAACTAAACGAACAATTATTAAATACGAGATGGGACAATGTCTTCCGTCCGCCGAATATTTACCGAAAATGGCTAAATATTTCGGCGTTTCAATCGACGAATTACTGACCGAGCAAGAAGAATTTGTTTCCCAAGCTTATGAAATCGGCGGAAGCAAAGGCGCAAAAGAAGCTTCTGCTTTGGTCGAAGGCGTAATCGGTTTGTTTGCCGGCGGAAAAATTTCCGCCAACGACAAAGAAGCCGCCATGCGCGCGATTTCAAACGCCTATTGGCAGGCGACCGAGGACAGCAAAAAATTTGCACCGAAAAAATTTCGCAAAGAGGTAACCGAAGATGGCGGCGAGTGATTTTATTTATAAGGAAGCTCGGCGAATCACGCATATGTGCCGCACGCGCAATCCCATGAAGATTGCGCGAGAACTGGACATTCACGTTGATTTGAACTATGGCTTTGATTCGTTAAAGGGAATGTATCTGGCGATTAAAAGAAGTCGATTCATTATTTTAAACGGAAAGCTTTCCGATCGCGACCTTAAAACCATATGCGCCCACGAAATCGGGCACGACAGGTTTCACCGCCATTTGGCGAAATCAAGCGCGTTGCAAGAATTTATGCTTTACGACATGAAGCAACGCCCCGAATATGAGGCTAATATTTTCGCGGCAGAACTGCTCATCGATGACGATGATTTGTTGTCCTTAATTTACAACGGCTTCGACACATATCAAATAGCAGGCGAGCTTGACGTTGACATTAATCTTGTTTTAATAAAAATTGACGGGCTGAATATGCGCGGCTATGACGTTAAAGCGCCCTATCGCCCGCGTTCGGATTTTTTATCTGTATAAATTTAATTTACATAAAAGAAAGGGGCAAGCGACATGAAACAAGGAAACATCAAAGGATTGGCGCACATCGGAATTTTCGTGAAGGATATTGATGCGTCTTTCGATTTTTACAAAAGGTTGGGATTTTCTTTAGACGGCGAAGAAAACGTAGGCATTAAACTTGCGTTTTTAAGTGCAGGGAGCTGTTTGCTTGAATTGGTTGAACAAAAAGATTCGGAAGCACGTCCTGCCGGCGTTGTCGACCACATCGCCGTTGAAGTTGACGACATTGAAGCCGCCATTTCTAACGCAAACGCGAACGGGATTAGTGTTGATGCTTCTAAAATATCTGAAATGTCTATTCTCGGCGGCATTAAAAATGTCTTTTTCGACGGACCCGACGGCGAAAGATTGGAATTTTTCGAGTATATGTGATGAGAGAGGATTTTTTATCATGCCAAATACTATTAAATACATCAGAGAAGCCATTCTCAAGCAAGGAATAGCTGAAAAAATCACGAATCAATTTGACTTTCCCGAAACAAATCAACCCGAAGACATTATTTACCTTATCGATCAGATGGACAAACTTCTGTCACAAGAGCAGCGACTTTCTATAATGGAAAAACAAGGTTGCTGCACAACCGGTAAACCGGCGGAAGCGCACCGCTCTTTCGGGCGCAAGCATTCAGATAAGTCGATTGGTGAAAGAATTAAATTTCTTCACGAATTGGATAGCGTTCATAATCCGCCGTGCCGATTGAACGATGATGGCACTTTGTCTGTCTTTTGGGAAAACGGTCAAGAAGGCAATTATAAATGTGTTTGCGGGTATATAAATAAACTCAAAAATCCGTCACAAGCTGTCTCTCCTACCTTCTGCGGTTGTTGCGGCGGACACGCCCGAAAAAATCTTCAAAGATCGCTTGGCGTAAAGCTTAAACTTAAAGAAATTGTGTCTTCACATATCAGCACAGGCGGAAAAAAGCGATGCGAATTTTTATATGAGGTTCTGCCATAATGAAACCAACATCAACTGTTCTTGACATTTTCAGCGAACACACAAAGCGCTGGTTCGAATCGTCTTTAGGCGAACCGACAGCCGTTCAGAAAGAGGCTTGGCCGTCGATTGCAAAGGGTAATCACACCCTTGTTTCAGCACCTACAGGCACAGGCAAAACCCTTTCTGCGTTTTTGGTGTTCATTGACAGATTCAAGCGGCAGTTGCGTGAAAACGAAATCAAAAACGAGCTTCAACTAATTTACATATCTCCGCTTAAAGCTTTGGCGACCGACATTCGGGAAAACCTCTACCGTCCGCTAAACGGCATTTCCGCCGAGGAGGAACGGTCGGGCTTGGATTTTTGCGGCATCACCACCGCCATTCGAACAGGCGACACAACAGCCGCCGAGCGCCGAAGAATGATTAAAACCTCGCCGCATATTCTTATCACTACCCCTGAATCCTTATATCTTCTCTTAACGAGCAAATCCGGAAAAGAAATCTTGAAAACGGCTAAAGCTATTATAATAGACGAACTTCACGCAATGATTGACACAAAGCGCGGAGCTCATTTGATGTTGTCTTTAGCGCGTTTGGATAAGCTTTGCGAAAAGCCTTTACAACGAATTGGTCTTTCGGCAACGATAAAGCCTTTGGAACTTGCAGCGGAATATTTGGCGGGCTCTGATGTCGTAATTGCCGCACCCAAAATGCAAAAAGATTTCAAAATTGAAGTCACAAGCCCTGCGCCGAATATGCACGCGCTTTCCACCGGCACGATTTGGAACGATATTGCGCAGTCGGTTTATGACCATTGCAAGGACACAAGAAGTGTTATCGCATTTGTTGACGGGCGGATGTATTCCGAGAAATTAGCTTATTATGTGAATCAAATTGCGGGAGAAGGCTTTGCCCGAACTCATCACGGCTGCGTTTCCAAAGAACAGCGTTTCGAAGCCGAAAATGACTTGCGTCAAGGAAAGCTTCGCCTTTTATGTGCAACATCCTCAATGGAACTCGGCATTGATGTCGGCGACATCGACCGCGTTTTGCAAATCGGCTATCCTCGCTTGATTTCAAGCGTAATGCAGCGATTAGGGCGCGCGGGACATAATCCCGGGCGTGTCAGTGTAATGCATATGTTTCCTCGGACCGTTCCCGAAAGCATTTACTGCGGTTTGACAGCACACACAGCGACCAACGGCACAATTGAACGTTCTAACCCGCCGCGCCTCTGCTTCGATGTTTTGGCGCAACATTTGGTTTCAATGGCAGCAGACGACGGTTATACCGTTGACGAGGTCATGGAACTTCTTCCTCTTGCCTATCCTTTTAAAAACGTTACAAAAGAAGATGTGAAATCAATTCTGACAATGCTTGCCGGTGACTTTGAACACGCGCGCGATTTGCCTGTTCGTCCGAGGATTCTTTATGACCGAATTCACGAAAAAGTCGATGGCGATGCTTACAGCCGAATGCTTGCCGTTTCGGCAGGCGGAACGATTCCCGACACGGGATTGTTCACCGTCCGCTCCGAAAACAACGTGAAATTGGGCGAATTAGATGAAGAATTTGTTTTCGAGGCTCGTGTCGGCGATAAGTTTTTGTTAGGCTCTTTTGCATGGAAAATTATTCAAATGGATAAGGACACCGTTCGCGTCGTTCAATCATCTGTCGAAGGCGCACAGCCGCCTTTTTGGCGGCATATTTGGCTGAGCCGCAAGCTTCAAACAGGTATTGCATTCGGAAAACTAATGAATAATCTGACCGTCGCCGCTTCGCTTCAGCCCTTTGACATGAAAATCGTTTTAAAAAATCTCGGACTTGACGACTTTGCCGCAGATAACGCTGTCGGCTTTTTGACACGCCAAATCGAAGCTACGGGTGTTTTGCCGGACGACAAAACAATAATCGCCGAGCATTTTACCGATGACGCGGGCGACAATCAATTAATATTCCATTCTGTTTTCGGGCGGCAAATCAACGCTCCGCTTTCGATTTTGCTTAATTGCTCCGTTTCAAACGCAGAAAACCGTGATGTAAGCTGTTTTGAAGACGACGACGGAATTCTTCTCATGTCGCGCAATTCCAAGCCTTTTCCCAAAGGTCTTTTGCAATCAATCGTTCCCGAAACCGCTAAAGAAATTTTGGAAGCCGCCCTGCCCTCCTCTTCGCTTTTCAACATGACCTTTCGTTATAACGCGGGAAGAGCTTTGATGATGGGCGTTTCTAAGGGAAAGCGCAACCCTTTGTGGATTCAGCGTTTAAGAAGTTCTGAAATGCTCGATTCTGTCATAAAATTTCCCGACCATCCGCTTATTCGTGAAACAACGCGGGAATGTTTAGAGGATTATTGGGATTTACCGGGACTTGAGTGGGTTTTAAACGGTATACAAGCGGGAGCAATACAGGTTCGTGAAATTTTCCGAAATAGCCCATCTCCTATGTCGCTGCCCCTGCGCCACGCCGCCGAAAGCTCTCTTTTATACGATTATTTTCCTTCAACCAACAACATTAACGAAGCCGCTGAGGATATGTTGAAAGATATGCAAAAAATTAAACCCGCCGCCGAACAGCTTGCTCGGCTTTCGGAACGCGGAAAAACGCCCGAAGACGAAATGCAACTGCACTCTCTTTTGATGATTGAGGGTGATTTTGTTGTCGGCGAATTGGAGGTTCCTTACGAATGGTTTGAAAATCTTGCTTCTGCTGAAAGAGTGTTTTATATAGAACCGGGGTTATGGATCGCGGCTGAACAGGCGGAAGAATATTCCTCTGCTTTGGAAAATCAAAATTCCCAAGCAATGCAGAACATCGTTCGCAGGGCGTTGCGCTATCGCGGTGCACATTACGCCGAGCAGGTGGCAGAACGTTATTTTCTTCCTCTTCAAACAGCGAAAGACACTTTAAATGCACTGAAGGAAAACAAAACCGCCGTTGAAGATGATGGACTGTTCTATCACGCCGACTTATATGAACGCGCGCGAAACGCAACAATAACCTCGCGGCGCAAGCAAATCAAGACCGTTCCTCCCGAAAATTATGCGGCATTATTATCAAGCAAACTGTCGTTTTCGGCACCGCCGCTCGAGCAGGTTAAGCACGCCTTAAATTCTCTGCACGGTCAGCCGTTTCCGGTTGCCTTATGGGAATCTGTTTTGCTTCCTTCTCGCGTAAGCTCCTACAGAGCAGAAAATTTAGATAATTTTTTGATTAACGGCGAATTTTTTTACGACATTTCCTGCGTTGAAAATCAATATTTTCTGACATTTAATCTATACGACAACATCGATTGGGACGCAGACATGTCCTCTGTTGTTGAATCCTTAGACGATGATGAAAAAACCGTTTATGAGTCTTTGCTTAAGCGCGGAGCGAGTTTCGATTCCGTGATTTTTTCGCTTCTTTCTGGGAAATCACCACATGATGTTTTGGTTTCCTTGATGGAAAAGGGTTTAATTCATTCAGACAGCTTCACACCCGTTCGCCAATGGTCGGAACGTGCGAAAACTAAAAAAATGTCGGCAAGACAACGAATAAATTCACGCGTAAAGACACTGACCTCGGGGCGTTGGGAAATCACCCGCCCATCGAAACCCCTTTCAAGAGAGCAATACCTTGAGTTTGCTTTTGACAAAGTAATTGTACTTTCACGTGAAACCTATAAATCCTTGAGCCTGCCATTTTCATGGGCTTCTGCGCTTGAAATGCTTCGGGTTTGGGAATTTACGGGGCAAGTTAGGCGCGGCTATTTTGTCGAGGGCTTGTCTGGTGCCCAATTCATCAGAGAAAAAGATTTTTCCGGAGCTGTTTTCGCGCTTGAAAACCCCTCCGACGAAATTTTGTGGCTGTCGGCAACAGATCCTCTTCAATCATGGGGAAAATATTTGTCTCATTTGTTTGAAAGAAATTTCATGTGCATAGCAGGCACAGCAGTCGCGTTGAAATCCGGTTTGCCTATAGCCGTTTTTGAAAAAAGAGGCGGAACTTTACGTGTTTTTAATTATAATTTGCTTTCAGAAGCAATTAACTCTTTTGTTAAAGTTTATTCAGAAAAACGAATTTTCTATTCTTTTAACAAAATTGTCGTTAAGGATTATCCTGAATGTGCTGCCGGTGCGCTTAAAAACGCCGGATTTGTCTCTTCAATGTCTGATTTTGTTTTACATCGAAATTATAAATGAAAAATTCACTTGATAGGACGTGAACATTTTGGAAACAAGAGAACTTAACGATCATGATTTGGCTCAGCTGTTAACCCTTTATACACAATTACATGACAATGATTTCCCCACCATAGACAGTCGCTTAAAAGATATATGGTGCGGCATCCTTTCCGACACGAATCATCATATAATCGGATCTTTTGTTGACGAAAAATTAGTTTCCTCTTGTGTTATTATAATCATTCCCAATCTGACCAATAATCAACGCCCTTACGCATTGATTGAAAACGTAATAACCGACATGTCACACAGAAGAAAAGGTTATGCCGCTTCAGTTTTGAATCACGCCAAGCAAATCGCCATTGCCGAAAACTGTTATAAAATCATGCTCATGACAGGTTCAAAGAGTGAAAGTGTATTTAATCTTTATGAAAAATCGGGTTATAACCGAAATAATAAGACGGCGTTTATACAGTGGCTTTAAATTTGAAATTGTTATTGCACATTTAAGCGCGCTTTGTTATAATTACCTTAAAAGGTTTGAAACCTTAGAAAAATTTGTAAATCCAAAAACAGAAGGGAAGATTTTTAATGCCACTTACAACAACAACAGAAATGTTCAAGAAAGCCTATGAAGGCGGATATGCCGTCGGTGCTTTCAATGTAAACAACATGGAGATCGTTCAGGGAATCACAGAAGCTGCGCAAGAACTTAATGCCCCCGTGATTCTGCAAGTCAGCGCAGGCGCGCGCAAATACGCCAATCACACATATTTATTGAAATTGGTCGAGGCGGCTGCTGCCGAAACCAACATTCCCATAGCGCTTCATCTTGACCACGGCGCAGATTTTGAAGTTTGCAAAAGCTGTATCGACGGCGGATTTACATCTGTCATGATTGACGGAAGCCACCACAGCTTTGAGGAAAACATTGAAGTTACTAAAAAAGTCGTTGAATATGCTCATTCTAAAGGCGTAACCGTCGAGGGCGAGCTTGGACAGCTTGCGGGAATTGAAGACGATGTAAATGTTTCTGCTGAAAACGCTTCATATACCCAACCCGAACAGGTTGAGGAATTTGTCAAAAAAACGAATGTCGATTCGCTTGCAATCGCAATCGGCACAAGCCACGGCGCTTTCAAGTTTAAGCCCGGTCAAAACCCCGAGCTTCGTTTTGACATTCTCGAAGAAGTAACAAAATTGTTACCCGGTTTCCCGATTGTGCTGCATGGCGCGTCGAGCGTTCCGCAACAATTTCTTGAAGAAATCAACAAATACGGCGGAAGTATGCCCGGCGCAATCGGAATTCCCGAAGATATGCTTCGTCAGGCGGCGAAAAGTGCCGTTTGCAAAATCAACATCGACTCGGATATCAGAATGGCAATGACCGCCGCTATCCGTAAATATATGGCGATTCACCCCGATCACTTTGACCCGCGTCAATATTTGACACCCGCGCGTCAAGCTGTGAAAGATATGGTTGCTCACAAGATTCAGACCGTTCTCGGTTGCAACGGAAAAGCATAAACAGGAGTTAATTCTATGAAGACAAATATACTTATCGGTCAAAGCGGCGGACCTACCGTTGCAATAAACGCGAGCCTTTCCGGCGTTATTCGTCAGGCTATGCGAAGCGATGAAATCGGCGAAATTTACGGAATGTTAAACGGCATTGAGGGTTTACTAAAACGCCGAATAATTGATTTGCGTAAGAGTGTTAAAAATGCAGAGGATTACGACCGCCTTGCCGCAACGCCTGCAATGGCGCTTGGTTCGTGCCGTTATAAACTTCCTGCATTTCCGCATGAAGCATATGATGAGATTCTTAAAATTTTTAAGGATTACGGAATCGGTTTCTTTTTCTACATCGGCGGAAATGATTCGATGGACACGGTTAAACAGCTTTCAGCCTATTTTAAATCAAAAGGCGAAAACATTCTTTGCGTGGGCGTTCCAAAAACCATAGACAATGACTTGCCGAAAACGGATCATACTCCCGGCTTCGGTTCCGCCGCGAAATATATCGCAGGTTCAATTGCTGAGCTTGCGCTTGATTCGAGCGTTTATGATATGTTTAATGTCATCGTCGTCGAAATCATGGGCAGAAACGCAGGTTGGCTTACCGCCGCCGCTGTTTTGGCTCGCGATTGCGGCTGTGATGCGCCGCAGTTGATTTATTTGCCCGAATCGGCTTTCGATCCCGATGCTTTTATTGAGAAGGTAAGAAGCTATTCGGACAAAAATCGTTTGCTTATTGTCGCCGCTTCCGAGGGCTTGAAGAACAAAAACGGCGAATATATCAGCGCAACGGGTGCAAGTGTAGACACTTTCGGTCACGCGGCACTCGCAGGAACAGGAAAGCATCTCGAGGATTTGATTAAAGACAGATTGGGTTGCAAGGTTCGCAGCATAGAATTTTCCGTTCTTCAACGCGCGGCAGGTCATTTCGCTTCGGCGACAGACATTGCCGAGGCGCTTAAAATCGGAGAGGAAGCCGTTAAAGCCGCATTGCACGGCAAAACAGGTGTTATGATGGTTTTCGAGCGTGTATCGAACGAACCCTATCTTGTGAAATATGATTCCGTTCCGATTGAAGAATGCGCGAATTTAGAAAAAACAGTTCCTGCGGAATGGATTATTGACGGCTGTGATGTCAGTGAAGAAATGAAAGATTATTTGCGTCCGTTAGTTGTCGGGCGTGCGCCTTGTTTTGAAAACAGCGGCGTGGCAGATTATTTGTTTTTAGATAAAACGATAGTTGTAACACCTTAGGGAATTAGGTGTAGGGTGTGACAACGTGAAAAAGCACATAAAGAAGAGGTGAGGAATGATTCCTCACCTCTTTGAAATTTAACGGTTCTTTTTTAATTCCCAAAATAAAAATATCGGAATTTTTTGCATCCACGCAATATCCACTCTTGTTTTCGCTTGTTCTTTCGTTGGAACAGGTTCATTCAAATCTGTAATCGTTAATCCGCATTTTATAAATGTCTTTACATAATCTTCCATTGTTCGATGTCTCCAAATAACTTTCACATTTCCTGATGATAATGAAGCTTTCCCACTCTGTCGGATGATAGTAATTTGACACAACAACCTTTTTGTCAAGCCCCTCGTCTTGTCGTCCAATGCCGCCGCTATGATGAAAACACGGATGGCATACGCTTGCGAACAATTTCCCCGACGGCTTTAGTACACGCGCTATCTCTCTTATTGTTCCCTCGAAGTCCTCACAGTCCATCAGCAGCATAGATGCCAAAACAATATCAAAACTTTCGTCCGCGACATCATGTAAATCACAACTGTTCCGCACATGGTATGTGATTTTCAAGCGCTCTTCTTCAGCTTTAGACACACAATATTCTATCGCGTTTTCGGCGCAATCCACAGCGGTAACTGTCGCACCCTTCCGCGCTAATTCTCTTGAGTATCCACCTTCGCCACACCCTAAATCCAAGACAGCTTTACCCGAAACATCTCCAAGCTGTCGAAAAGTAAACAGGCATTATGAAATTTATTCTGTATGGATTCGTTTGCGCCATTTGAATCCATTCTTCAGTCATTTCAATTGCACCCCAAGATTCAGTAGAGCTATCTTTTTTCATGAAAGCACTCTCCTTAATTTTTGTAAACTTCTTAAGATCGCAAAACAGCCCCCGTCTTCTTTTCTAACTCGGCAAGAATTTTACCCATCGAATTATTTACATCCTCGTCGGTAAGCGTTCTGTCACTTGCCCTAAAATAAATGCTGTAGGCTACACTCTTCTTCCCTTCGGGTGTATGCTCTCCCTTATAAACATCGAATAGCTTCACGCCTTCCAAAATTTTTCCGCCTCTTTCGGCAATAACGTTTTCAATGTCTGCGACAGGAACTTCATCGTTTACGAGCATCGCGATGTCTCTCTTGGTCCCCGGATATTTCGGCAATGGTTTATATGTGCTTATCAATTCGGCGTTTTCAAACAATTCGTTCAAGTAAATAACCGCCGCATATGCTTTAGTGCCGATTTCATAATTCGCGGCGACCGTCGGGTGAATTTCACCTATGAAGCCGATGTTTTTCCCGTTTGTACTAACATTGGCACAACGCCCCGGGTGCATGAACGGCAATTCTTTTTCCGCCGTAAACTCAATATTTTTCACGCCAAAAGAAGCGAAAATCGTTTCGGCAACACCTTTAACATCAAAGAAATCAATCACCGCGCCATACATTCCGAAAGTTAAAACAGGAATTTCGTTCGGCATATCGTCAAGAGGGAGGCTTTTCGGAATGTAAATTTTTGCCAACTCAAACAGTGCCGCTTCTTCGTTTCTTCTGTTGAAATTCAATGCAAGGCTTGCGAGCATGGAATTCAACGAGGTGGTTCTCATAATTCCGTAATCCTCGTTCAAAGGATTGGAAATCACAATCGCCTTGCGAATGTCTGATTCAGCGGGAATAAGCAGCTTGTCGAAAGCCTTGTCACTTTCAAAAGCGTAGGTCAGCGCTTCGCAAAAGCCTTGCGCCGTCATCACGTTTTTCAGTGATTCTTCCATCTTTTGACGTTGCGTTTTCGCGCCCGAGGTCGGTCTGCCACTCGCTAAGGTTACGGGAATATTATCATAACCGAAAACACGGGCAACCTCCTCGGCAATGTCGGATTGGCAGGTCATGTCGGCACGGTATGTCGGGATTTGAGCGATTTCGTTTTCGGCTTTAATGTGAACCCTTGCCAAAAATTTCTCCATGTCCGATGCGGGAATGTCTGTTCCGAGCAGCGCGTTAATCTTTTCGGGCTTGTATTCAATCGTTATAGCCTCGCGCTTGTTCGGATAGCAATCGACCATTCCTTTGACGACTTCGCCGCAGCAAAGTTCTTCAATCAAAGCCGCCGCGCGGTTCACCGCTTCTAATGCCAAATTCGGGTCAAGCCCACGTTCGAATTTGCCGCTTGAATCGGTTCGCAAGCCGAGCTTTTTGCTCGTAAGTCTGATGTTTGTTCCGTTGAAGTTGGCAGATTCAAGCAAAATTGCTTGTGCCCCACCCGTGATTTTTGAATTTTCGCCGCCCATTACACCCGCAAGCGCGACAGCACGCTCTTTGTCGGCGATTACGAGCATTGACGGGTCAAGCTTTCTTTCCTCGCCGTCAAGTGTAGTCAAAATCTCGCCTGCTTCAGCGTTTCTTACGATAATTCCGCCGTTCACGCAATCAATATCGAATGCGTGCATGGGTTGACCATATTCAAGCATTACGAAGTTTGTTATGTCAACAATGTTATTTATCGGACGAATTCCCGCCGTGCTCAAGCAATGACGCATCCACAGAGGTGAAGGTTCAATCTTTACATTCTTTATTACACGTGCGATATAACGCGGGCAAAGCTCCGAGTTTTTTATTTCAACCGTGATTAAATCGTTAATGTTCACATCATTGATTTTCTCAACAGGAACAGCCGATGGGTAATTCACCTTTGAATCGACTGCCGCCGCCGCTTCTCTTGCCATTCCGATTACGGAAAAACAATCGACTCGGTTCGAGGTCAAGTCGAAATCTATGACAGTTTCACGCATCGACAAAGCGTCCACAGCATCCGAACCCAGAGCGGGTTCTTCGCCGAGGAATATATAAATTCCGTCTTCAGGCGATTCTGGATAGTCGTTTTTCGTGAATCCCAATTCTTCAACTGAAACGAGCATTCCTTCGGAAATCTCGCCGCGCAACTTTCCTTTTTTGATTTTAACGCCGTTTGCCAAATTTGCGCCGTCAACGGCAACGGGAACAACAGCACCCGGATATACGTTTTTTGCGCCGGTAACGATTTGGAGCGGTTCGCCACTGCCCATGTCAATTTTTGTTATAACTAACTTGTCGGCGTCGGGATGTTTATCGACAGATAAAATCTTTCCGACCAACACGTTTGAAATGTCGCCGCCTATTTCTTCGACAGTTTCAACCGCCATTCCCATTTTGGTTATTTTATCGCAGAATGTTTTTGTGTCGTCTTTTATATCCACATATTTTTTAAGCCATGATAACGGTACTAACATTGATTGCCTCCTATTTTTAATTCTTCCAGCGCTTCTCTTATATCGGAAGCAATTAAATCCGAAATAATATCAATCGCTTTTTTACCCAATTCAACTGACGCTGTTTCTCTTAAATCCGTCCCGAAATCCCATTCCGAGCTTTCATTATAATAATCCAACGGTGCATTTTCATATATTTTCATATTGTTAATCTTTGTGTCATATGTTTCCCATCTGATTTTGTCGGGATATAACGCCCAAAACATTGATGTTTCCCATTTTCCGGCGTGGTCGGCAGGTGCTTCGCCATTCACTAAAACACCCTCATATTCGGGGCGAGCGATGACTTTCACGTCGGGATTGGCTTTCTCAAAATCTGCCGAAACTTTCTTTATGAAGTCCACCTGACATTCGCCGTAATGTCCTGTTATAACCGCTATGACCTTTGCTCCCGCTTTTTTAAGCTGAACCATTGTTTCATAGAAAAGAGGGTAGAGCGTTTCTTCCGAATAGGTCAGCGTGCCGGCATAGGTCGAGAAGCCCGGTCTTCCGTAATAATTCGGGGGAAGAACGATTCCGCCGCCCAATTTTCTCGCTGTTTCCAAACAAATTCCATAGGATTTCAACGAATCCAAGCCAAGCGGAAGATGATTCGCGTGCCATTCCAAAAGCCCTGTCGGCATTATAAACACAGGCATTTCGCGAACGGCCTCAATAAAATCGTTTGGAAACATATATTCAAACCGACATTCTCTCATATTTTTCACCCCTAGAATTGTCTTAAAAATCTTACGTCATTCTCAAACAACAACCGCATATCGCTTATTCCGTAGCGCATAAGCGCAATTCGTTCAAGTCCCATTCCAAACGCAAAGCCGCTGTATTTTTCGGGGTCGATTCCTGCCATTTTCAAAACATTCGGGTGAACCATTCCGCAGCCGAGAAGCTCAATCCAACCGCTGCCCTTGCAAACGCGGCAGCCCTTGCCTCCGCAAACGTGGCAAGTCACATCCATCTCGGCAGAAGGTTCTGTAAACGGGAAAAAGCTCGGACGGAAACGTGTTTTTACATTTTCGTTTAAAAGCTTTTTAGCCACAGCGTCAAGTGCGGCAAAAAGATTCCCCATTGTTATTCCCTCGTCAACCACAAGCCCTTCACATTGGTGGAAAACAGGCGAATGTGTCGCGTCAACATCGTCTGAACGAAAAACTTTCCCCGGAGCAATAATTTTTATCGGCGGTTTCGTTTTTTCCATCGTTCTGACCTGTACACTTGAAGTTTGTGTGCGCAGAAGAAACTTTTCGTTTATATAAAGCGTGTCCTGCTCGTCCTTTGCAGGGTGATGAGCGGGAATGTTAAGCGCTTCAAAGTTGTAGTAATCTGTTTCAATTTCGGGTCCTTCCGCCACAGAATAGCCCATTCCCAAGAAAATTTCTTTAATTTCCTCGATTACATAAGTCATCGGGTGTTTGTGGCCAAGCCCGCGTTTTTTGCCGGGCATTGTTACGTCGAGCGTTTCGTTCTCAATCTGAGAATTGAGCTCGCTTTGTGACAAACGAGCCTTTGCCTCATTGATTTTTTCTTCGATGTTCGTCCGAATTTCGTTCACCAATTGCCCGAATATCGGTCTTTCCTCGGGCGTAAGCTTTGCCATTTCCTTCATCGCAAGCGCAAGCTCACTCTTTTTGCCGAGAAAAGTGACTCTAAGCTCGTCAAGCGTCTTTAAACCGGTAACATCCATCATCGCTTTAATAGCCGCTTCTCTGATTTCAATCAGCCTTTCGTTCATAACAGTTCATTCCTTTCTTTAAGCTTCATATTAATCTCATAATATACGGCAGCAAATAGTTCAAGGCAAGCGCAATAATAATCGAACTCACCAACATATACAAAAGCTGCTTTAAATCCTTAAACAAAACTATTATCGAAATTACGGCGAAAACACATTCCGGGTAATATCTGATATAGACACCGTTTAATCCGAAGAAAACGGCTTGATTTATAAAAACGCCGACCACCATCGCCGAAACCGGCAATGTCCATCGCCCTGTTCCCTTTGCGTGCCAAGTGACAAACGCCAACGCGGGTGTAAACAGCGCTATGATTCCCCATGAAATCATTTCTGTTTTCGGGAAAAACCCGGAGAACATAATAGTTATTGTGTAATATCCCGCTAACATTCCCGCGAAAAAAACAAAAACATTTATTGCCGCTTGCCACGATTTTTTGCTGAAAACGGAAATAATCAGCGCTATTAACGCCCATATTGAAACTCTTGATAAAATGTTTCTTAAATCTATTATACCCAAGATTCTTTGCCAAAGAATTTCATCGTTTACAGACAAATTGTCAATCGCTTTTGATAAAGCTCCGAGTAAAATTCCCAATAACGCAAATATAAAAGCAGACATATTATAACTTCCTTAAATTTATATATAAAAAAACCTTCGCCGCAAAGGGACGAAAGTTATCCGTGATACCACCCAAATTCCCGCTCGAAAATCGAGCAGGCTCTCATATTGGCTTAACGCGCCCAAAACGCGTTTTCTTACAGGGCACAGGCCGTTCGGAAAACGGACTCTTGCGTGAACTTCGGCGGTGATTTTTTGCATAAGGCGCTTTCAGCCTGCGACGCCTATTCTCTGAAATGTATTATCTTTCCGCTTACTCTCGCCGTCATCATCTTCACGGCATAGTATAATATAAATTCAGCATGATTGTCAACAATTTGTTTAACATTGGTTCTTTTCCTAAAACCGTGAAAAGATTATTCAAAAAGCCGAATAGGAGCAAAAGCCAATTTACTACATATCAGATAAATCATAGTGCTGTAACC
>JGI994J12354_10000992_pt1 | contig 28791 bp, 25 predicted proteins | sample IntmicLarv3ML3BL_FD_12354 | JGI IMG/M metagenome (IMG submission 12354) | reverse complement strand
TGAATACCAATATTAAAAAAAGAGAGAGATTAAATGACATCCGAATTAATTCCGAGAGTTTTGATTTCAGCCGACCGCTCTTCCTCCGGAAAAACAACAATTTCCATGGGCATTATGGCGGCGCTTAAAGCGAAAGGGTATGTTGTTCAGCCGTTTAAAGTGGCGCTCGATTACATTGACCCGGAGTACCACACAGAAATTGTCGGCCGCCGCTCTCGAAATTTAGACGGATATTTGATGGGCGAAGAAGGTGTCATTGATGTTTTTGCACACGCCTGCCGTTTGGAAGAAAACGATGGGAAGGGCGCGGAAATTGCGGTCATCGAAGGCGTTCGCGGACTTTACGAAGGACTCGATGCGTATTCGGATGTCGGCAGCACGGCGCAGATTGCAAAGATTTTAAAATGCCCCGTAATCATGGTGATTAACGCACGCAGTATGACGCGTTCATGTGCGGCGCTTGTGAAGGGATTCGCGTCATTTGATCCCGATGTGAGAATTGCCGGCGTTGTTTTGAACAATATCGGCAGTAAAAGGCATGCCGAAAAGGCTGTTGCCGCCATTGAAAGCACGACAAATATTCCCGTCATCGGCATTGTTTCCAGAAACCCCGAGATGGATTTTTGGATGCGGGAACTCGGATTGATTCCGATTCCGGAAGGGCGGAAAACATATGAACGGTTTGCGGAGCGCATTAAACTGATTGAAGAAACCGTCAGCGAAAGCATTGATTTTGACAAATTGATTGAGATTGCCAAGTCTGCCGGCCCCGTTAAAATTTCGGAAAAAAGCAGATTTGAAGACCGAAAAGCAAATCAAAATGAAAAAGCACCGAAAATCGGTGTGGCCGTTGATGAAGCTTTTAACTTTTATTATCCCGACAACATGGATTTAATCCAGGCGCAAGGCGCGGAAATCATTCCGTTCAGCCCGCTTTACGATGAAAAAATACCGGATGTTGATGCACTTTACATCGGCGGCGGAACGCCGGAGATTTTCGCAATGGAACTTTCATTAAATAATTCCATGAAAAAATCGATACAAGAAGCATCAGATACGGGAATGCCGATTTTTGCGGAATCCGCCGGCATGAATTATCTGACAAACAAAATGACGATTAAGAGCCGGGATGCGCCGGAGATTTCATTTGGCATGGTCGGCATCTTTGACTGTAATACAGTTTACGGCAGCGGAAAAAGAGTGGTCACTTACACAAACGGTGTTTTTGAAAAAGACACGCCGATCGGGAAAAAGGGAAATAAATTCATTGCGCATGAATTTCATCATTCGATTTTGGAAGATATTTCCGATAAGATTGAATATTCCATAAACATTACGCGCGGCATCGGAATTCAAAATCAGAAAGACGGCATGATTGTGAAAAACACAATCGGAACATATGTCCATTACCATGGGTCTTCTTACGCCGCTTTTGCAGAATCGCTTGTGAAAAGCGCCCGTGACTATCAAAAACGAAATGAAAAATAAAAGAAAAAAAGAATGAAAATAAAGAGGCGGCATTTTGAAAACCAAGATTAAGGGAGATTACGTTGTTGCAGACGCGGAGGCGATTCCGGCTTTATACGAATCCGGATACTTCGGCAGACCCAGAGACGGGAAGCTGTATCTTCGATTTACGGAAGCCGCATATCTTTTATTCAAAAATAAAATCACTGTTTTGAATGATAAAAAAGAAATGCTGTTTGACGATTTTTTTGAATTTGCGGCACTGAAAGAGGATTTTTTCGAACTCAAATACATTGTCTATAAAGATTTAAAAGAGCGCGGCTATTACGTTCAATCTTCCGCAACGGATTTTAGAATTTATCCGCGCGGCGGACATCCCGGAAAAACAGCGGCGAAAAGCTTTGTATATGTCCGATCGGAAAGAATACCGATTTCATTTTCGGAATTAACGGCTCAAATCAATAACGCTCAAAACGTGAGAAAACAATTTATTTTGGCAATCGTGGATGAAGAAAGCGACATTACGTTTTATGATGTGAAACGAACGGATGCCGTCGGCAAATTTGAAGGAGATATGACAGAGCCGTTCCCGTCTGAAATTTCAAATATTTCCGCTCAGCCGCTCAAAGCAATTCTTTTCAAAGAGCGCGTCATGCTGGATAACAGGGAAGCAGCGGACATCCTTTACAAAAAAACATTTTTCGGAAAAATGATGGATGACGACAGGCTTCTTTTATCGCTGCCGGAAGCCGCATATTTGGAAGAAAAAAATGTTTTGAATTTGTATGACATGGAAGAAAATCAGCTTTCGCTTGAAGAATTTATGAAAAAGGCCGCGGAGATTGATTCGGAATTTGAGAAAAAATATGTCGTTTACAAAGAGTTAAAAGACCGCGGATTTGTTCCGAAAACCGGATTTAAATTCGGAACGCACTTTAGAGTTTATCGAAAAATAGAATCTTTGAATAAGATTCCGCACTCCGAATTTTTGCTCCATGCCGTTTCGCCGGACTATGATTTTAAACTGCCGGCAACATCGGGCGCGATTCGTTTGGCAAACAGTGTTCATAAAAGAATGATTTATGCGGCAGATATCGGCACCCGCCGAGAGTATATTGAATTCGAAAGAATTAAAATGTGATTAAGTATTGTGCGGCGGTGTTATATGTTTACAGTGATTGCGGCGGATATTTCCGGAAGACATAAAATCGACGCAGGATATTACATGGTCTGCGCCGCCGTATCTATGGAAATTACACCGGCGTCCATTGAAAAGATTAATGAAATTAATACGGAAGCTTTTTTAATGCAAAAACCGCCGGAACTGTCCGATGTTGTCGGCATGATTGAAAAAACGGCGGAAAAAATAAGGAAGAAAGGACCTTTGATTATCGAGCGCGGCGACCTTTTTAATTTGGATGAAACGCTGTCAAAATCCATATTTACAAGAGAAATCCGATATCAGGAATCCATCGGAGATCGAAAAGCGATTGAGTTTGCACACCACGTTTCTTTGAGTACGCGGAATCTGCTGCTTCGAGAAACGGGAATCGACATACGGCTTCCCGAAAAAGAGGAGACGAGCGATCAATGAATCCGTTTCAGGAAAAAATGTCTTCGAATCGAAGAATCATATTGGTAATGCGTACGGAGCCCGATTCAGATATTGAAGACAATCGCCGAAAAGAAATTGAATTTTCGGAATTGGCAAAAGCCTTAAACGACACCGTGATTGACATCATATTCCAGGAACGCTATCCCGATAGAAAATACAATGTCGGAAGCGGAAAGGCGAAGGAAATTGCAATCGTCGCGCGCGATTTAAAGGCTGACCGAATCATATTTTATGACCCGCTGTCCACGTCTCAAATTTACAACTTGTCCAAACTCTGCAATGAAGCCGGCGCAGACTGCCGTGTTATTGACAGATTTCAGCTGATTTTAGATATTTTTGCCGAGCGCGCCACAACGCACCGATCGAAACTGCAAGTTGAACTGGCGCGTCTTCGTTATGAACTGCCCGGCGCTAAAATGCTGGTATCGCTCTCAAAGAAGGAGGAGCGCGCCGGCTGGGGCGGTTTGGGCGATTATGAAGATTCCTACGAGCAGGATATTAAAAAGCGGATAGCGCGCATTACGGCGGAATTAAAGAAGGCGGATTTAGAAGAGGAAGCACGGCGCGTTTACCGTCATAAAAACGGTTTTTTTATTGTTTCTTTGGCCGGCTACACGAATGCCGGCAAAAGCACGCTTTTTAACGCGCTTGTAAATGAAAATACGGAATCCAAAGATATGTTTTTCACGACGCTTATTCCGAAAACGCGGGCGCTGATGATTGAAAAACGAAAAATTCTGCTGACAGATACGGTCGGCTTTATTGAAGATCTCCCGCACTTTTTGGTCGATGCTTTCCGCTCGACATTGGAAGGCATTTACTTTTCAGACATGATTCTGCTCGTGGTGGATTTCAGCGAACCGATTGAATATATTAAGAAAAAATTGCTGATCAGTCATGAAACGCTTTGGGAAAAGAGTACGTCCAACATTATTACAGTTTTAAACAAATCCGAAATGCTGTCGCGAACGGAAAAGAAAGCGAAGTTAGAAGAGCTGAAACATTTGATTTACAACCCGATATTCATTTCCGCCAAAAACAAAACAGGCTTAGCTGAATTAGTTCGTGAAATGAATCAAAACCTGCCGCCGCTGATGACGCGGACAATCTCCCTTCCGAACAATGAAAAAGGAGCGGCGTCTCTGTCATGGTTTTACGACAACGGTGTCGTTGATGAAATTTTGTATGGGAAATACATGACTTTTGAGTTCAGCGCAGCCGAAGACGTTATGGCAAAAACGGATGATGTGATTTTAAAAACAAAATAACTGTCAAAATAACTGTCAAAAAAGCAAAAGGCAGAAAAAGCTGCCGGAAGTCACACCCTTCCGGCAAAAAAAACTTTTTCCCCGTTTTAATTTTTCACACGTTTCACACTTTATTCAAAGTCGAGTTCGTTTTTTTATTCCGGCCGAAATCGGCGGAATGATGATTCAAAAAACCGCGAAGCGGATTTTGAGGATCAAAGGAAAATTTCAGCGAAATTGAGAGGCTTCAGCCGTTTATGTATTTTGGTCTTTTGAAGAGAATTTTGTCGCCGAGAATTGAAACCAACTCCCAGAAATCAGCGGCATACGCTTTGATTTGAGCGTCCGGATTGAACACGTCAATGGTATCCATTTCAAATTCATATGGAATCAAACTTTCTTTTTCCGAATCGAACGCATTTGTTTTGAAATGATTTCCGTCAAACCTATTTTCAAAATCATCTTCAAGATCAATATCTTTCAATAATTCGGTCATTTCGCTGTCGAAATAAAGAGAATCATCGAATAAATCCTCATAGTCGCAGCCGTTCCAATCCGAATATTCCAAACCGCTTGTTTGAATTTCAGCGTCGCTGATACCGTAATTCAAATGATTTCGACGATAAGCACCGCCGATTTTAAAGGCATTGAAAAATTCAGATTCCGATTCAATTGACATAATGAATAACCTCGCTTTAGGTTCTTCCGCTTTGACGAAGAACAAATGAAAAAAGGAAATGGAAGCATATAAACCTCAAATAAGCGGGGTGAAAGTATTGAAACATATAAATATATAATTCGAGTGCCAATTCCGTTTCATGCAAAAATACGATTTCCATATTCATTCCCGTTATTCAAAAGATTCCGAAACGCCGCTGAAAGAAATTCTTCAGGCGGCAAAAAACAAAGGATTGAGCGGAATCGCCATCTGTGACCATGATGAAATCAAAGGCGGTTTGAAAGCTTTAGAAATTGTAAAAGATAATCCGAAAAAATACGGAGATCTGCTTGTGATTCCCGGAACGGAAGTCAGTACGTCCAAAGGACATGTCCTTGTTTTGGGAATTTCCGAAAAGATTCCGTCGTTTATGACGCCGGAAGAGACAACGGACATGGCGCGCGATTTAAACGCGCTTTCCATCATTGCGCATCCGTACAGGAAGGCAGCGCATGGAATCGGATATTTGGAAGGAACGGGTGCGGACGCGGCGGAAACTTTCAATTCAAAATGCATTACCAACGGCGCGAACAAAAAAGCTGTCAAAGAAGCGGCCCGCCTTGGAATGCCGCAGACCGGCGGCAGCGACGCGCATATCGCCGAACTTGTCGGCCGCGGATACACGCTTATTGAAACGGAAGAAAACACAAAAGAAAGTGTTTTTGATGCGGTTCTTCGAGGAAAAACAATGCCCTGCGGCGAAAAAACACCGAAAGCCATTGTTGTTCGTCAAATAAAAGGCAATGTTATCCGCCGAACGACAGAATTTTTTAAACATTAAACAGGCGGAAGAGACGTGACAGAACCAAGAATATATCAAGTCAAAAATCCCGAAATAAAAATTGTGCACACGGCAGACACGCATCTCGGTTCCCGCCAATATCACAGCGATGTGCGGCGGCAGGATTTTTTTGATTCCTTTGAAAAAGTCATTGACGACGCCGTTGAAAATAAAGCGGACGCCGTGATTCATGCCGGCGATTTGTTTGACAACCGCAATCCGACAATCGAAGATTTGTCGGAAACCATCCTCATTTTATCAAAATTAAAAGACGCCGGTATCCCGTTTCTCGGAATTATCGGGAACCATGAAAGCAAACAGAATACGCAGTGGCTGGATATTTTTGAATCGATGGAACTGGCACAGCGTTTGGGAAATAAGCCGACAATTGTTGAAAATGAAAAAATCTGTCTTTGTTTTTACGGCGTCGATAACCTTTCCGCACCGAGATTGGCATCTTTTGATTTTTCAATTTACAGCGACGAAATACCGCCGGAAGAAGACGGAAAAAAAAGATTCAATATTTTGGCGCTTCATCAGCTCATAGAACCGGTTTTGCCGGGACAGCCGCTTTCTTGTGACGATTTTACAGACAAAATTCAAATCCCGTTTGACGCCGTGCTGCTTGGAGACAATCACAAATACGAATGTATCAAACACAACGGCGCATGGCTGACATATTCCGGAAGCACCGAGCGGTGCAGCGCGGCGGAAGAAGAGCCGCGCTCCTACAGCATTTTAACCTTTAATGAAAAAGACATGGCGATGACGCGCCGAAATATCCAAACGCGCGATTTCATCCGAATTTCGATTCCGGAATCAGAAAACAATATGGAAAGCATATTTAGAATCATTGAGGCACATAGTGAAAAAATAAAAGACGCCGTTGTGATTGTAGAACTTATCGGTATCAAGAAGACCCTGATTTCCATCAGCGAAATTGAAGATTTTGTTAAAACCAAAGGCGCCATTGTCGCCCGTGTCGGCGATAAAAGGGATTTAGATCGAAAAGAAGAAAGAGAACAGGAAACAATCACATTCTGTGACCCCGATGAAGTCGTGACGCAAGAATTGAAAAAATTGAATTTAACGGAAGCCGGCATTTTAATGGACGCCATTATAAGAGATTCCGAAACCGCAAAATCCAGAATAGACGATGAATCGGAAACACGTTTGAAAGAATACCTGAGCGAAAGAGAATATACGGAAGAATATAAGCGGTCTCCCGCCGGTTTAAAACCGCCGGAAACAAAAGAAGAGCTGCCGAAGACTGCGGAAAAAGAAAGCTTGCCCGAGCAGGATGACAAAAAGAAAGAGAGCAGGCAAAAATCAAGCCCGCGCCAATACACGCTCGGAGACCGATTTGAAACGGAGAAAGAGAAATGAGATTTAAGCATCTGCATATTGAAAATATTCGAAGTTATCCGACACTGGATTTGGATTTTAAAAACGGCGTCACCGTTATTTCCGGCGTCAACGGCAGCGGAAAATCAAGCATTCTGGAAGCTTGCTTTATGGGATTGTTCGGCGGAAAAGTGCTGGACAATACAACGCTTCAGATATCGGACATGATTCGAAAAGGCAGCACCAGCGCTGCAATTATCCTTGATTTTGAACATGCGGGAGACGAATATCAAATTGAGCAGCAATTCAAAGTTTCAAAAACAGGCTCGGCATCAAATTCAAAATCCGTTCTTCGAAAAGGTAAAGAAATCATTGCGGAGCAATCTAAAGGAACGTATGACGCGCTCAAAAAACTTCTGAACATGGATGAAAAGAATTTTCAAAACTGCTCTTATATCCGCCAAGGCGATGTGGACGCGCTGATTAATGCCAAACCGAAAGATCGGCAGCAAATGATTGATGATTTGCTGCGGCTCGGGAAATTAGAAGAATATCGAGAACGAGCACAAGCTTCAAAAACGGCGGTAAATCGAGTTCTTCGTCAGGAAGAAGAACGGAAAAAGGAAATTTTCGGAGAGATTCAAAAATTAAAAGAAAAGAATCTGAATTCGGAACTCAACAAAAGAGAAGAAACCGTCGGAAAAATAAATAATGAAATCGATGAAAAGCGGCAGAAAAAAGAAAAATTCGGAACGGAATTAACCCTGTCGGAAGCGAAGTTAAAGGAAATTGAGAACGACGCAAAAGAAATAAAAATACTGGAAAAAGAAACGGCGGACCTTGAACAGAAAAGAGATGAAGAACTCACCAAACGAGAAAAAGTATTGGATGAAATCCTTGGAAAAGAAAAAATCAAGAATGAAATCATCAAAGAAACGAAACAGATAAGAAAAGACTTGAACGAATCAAAAGAAGTTTCGCAAAGCAAAGAATATCCTGAAATAACGGAAAACAATACTGAATTATTTTTTAATGCCGCCAAAGAAAATGAGAAAGCGGCGCAGGAAAGAAAACACAAATTATCGGAACAGCTCGCTCTGATTTCAGCGGAAAAAATAACTCTTGAAGACGAAATTTCAAAGAAAGAAAAAGACATGGAAACCGTCAAAAAAAGTCGAGCGGAAGCTGAGAACCAAATTGAGAAACGATCGGAATCAATTGTATCTTCGAATGCTTCTGTTGAAAACGGTTATTCAAAAGCGAAGATGGAAAAGGAAGCGTTTTCGTCACTTTTTGACGAATTATTCAACGAATTAAAAGAAAAAACGGCAGGTTCCGAATATTTGGAAAAAGCGGGGGAAAACAAGCCTGACACATCAAATGTCAGCGACATGTCATTTTATTCAAGCCTCATCAAAGCGGAGGAACTGCCGCTGCCCTCCGATGAAAAAATGTGGGACGATTTAATTTCCGATATTGAACGGTTAGAAGAACTTGTTTCAAATACGAAAGAAGAACAGCAATTAACGGAAGAAGAGAAGAAAAAAGCCGCTATTAAAGGGGAATTGGAAGAGAAAGAAAAAAGTATCGAAGACATGGAAAAAGAAATTCGCCGATTGAATGAAGAATACGAAAAAACAGAATCAGAGTTGAAAGCAGAATCGGCGGAGGTTGAAAAAAAGAAAAAGCGTCTGTCGGATTTTGATATGGTTTTAACCGATTATACAAAAGGGAGACAGGAAAAAATCAAATTGTGCCCGATTTTAAAAGAAGCCGTTCCGGCATCAAGGTATCAATTAAATGATATAACGGCTGAAGATATTGACCGCGCGTATGACCTTTCTGTCGAACAAAAAGAAAAATTGATGACGGAATCGGCATCTTTAAAATCGGAAGATTTTGAAATTGAAAAATCGATTCAGAAAAAAGAAGCGCTGCTCAAGGCCGGCAAATGCCCGACATGCGGCCAAGTTGTAAAAGCGGACGAGAATCACAAAGAACACGGAACGGAAGAGGAAGTAAAACGCCGGCAAGAAATCAAAATCCGTTCGGAAGAAATTAAAAAACTGCAGACAGCGACAGAACTTCAAAATAAAATACTCAAAGAAATTCAGGAAATTGATGGAAATATCAATAAAATAAATTCTGAAATCAACACCTCACTCGCCGAAGAAAAAGGGAAAGCTGAATTGATTGAAAAATACAAAAAAGACTTAGAAGAAATCAGCCGGCAAAAAACAGAAAGAAACGCGCGAAAAGCGGAACACGCCGTTTTTTGCGATGCCCGAAAAAAAGACATGGAGAGCATTGAAAAGAGGCTTTTGGGTCTGAGAGAAGAAAACGCCAAAAGGCAGGGAAAAATCAAATTGCTGTCGGAGAAAAAGAAAGAGTTTTCAAAGTCTTCCAATTCGATTTTAATGGATTACAAAACGCTTGAAAATGAGAAAAAATCAAAGCAGGAATTTGAAAAAAGATTGGAAGAAATCAATGGGTCAAAAGCGGAAATTGAAGAAATAATTAAAACTTTAAAAATAAAATCCGAAAAAACAGAGACGGAAAGCAAGAAAGCGGAAACTGCAAAAACGGAGGCGGAAGCGGAACTTAAAAGAAAGGCAGACTTTACGGAAAAAGCAGGAAGATTGATTGCTTTTGAAAATGAGAAAAAGAATCATGACATCTTTATTTCCGGACACAAAAAAACAATGGATCAGCAGGACACAACCATTGACACTTTGAAAAATCAAATTTCCGAAAAGAAAATAAAAATAAAGAAAACGATCGAAAAAATTGAATCGGTCAGTGGTTTTTCTGAAAATTTATCACTTGAAGACCAAAAGAGAATTTTGACTGAAAAAATCAATCGCCTTTCCGAAGAAATACGTGTTCGGGAAAAAGAAAGAGATGAGATTCTTCAGGAAATGGGGACTTATCGAAATGAAATTGCCGCGCTTTTTAAGTATGAAAAGGAAGCCGAAATTTTGAGAAATAAAATTCATTACATTTCACTCGTTTCAGAAGACGTATCCGTTTTAGAAGAGATGTACCGCCGCATCCGCGCCGATATGCGTTCTAAAAATATCGAGGCGCTGGACCGGCTCCTCAATGATATGTTTGAATTTATCTATTCCAATAATGCGTATTCGCATCTGGAATTGGATGCCGATTATAACTTAAAGGTTCATGAAAAAGACGGCTCGGTTTTAGAACCGAAACAGCTCAGCGGCGGCGAGCGCGCGATATTTAATTTGGCGCTGCGCTGCGCGATTTACAGGCTGCTGTCGCTCGGGTTCGGTGAGAACGGCGCCGGAAAGAATTCGCTGCCGCCATTGATTTTTGACGAGCCGACGGTATTCTTAGACAGCGGGCATGTTCGCCAGCTTATTCATTTGATTGAACATATGAAGGAAGACGGTGTCGGGCAAATCATTGTGGTTTCGCACGATGAGTCGCTGATTGACTCCGCTGATGAAAATTTCAAAATCGAAAAGAATACGGTGACAAACGCTTCAAGCGCCGCCTGCGATTAATTAATGACTGTAAAATAAACCCATTCGTCGTAATTGGTCAAATCATCGCGGTTATCAAAAGTTTCCCCGATGATTCCTTTTTCTTTCAAAAAACCGGAAATCCAATCCGCTTCTTCTTTTGATCGAAGCGTCAGCAAAAGAAAACCGTTCGGCTTGAGCATTTTCACGGCTTCTTCGGCAATGGAAAACCACAGATTTTTATTGAATTCGTAAATCGTCCCGATCATAAAACCGATGACGGTATCGAATGAATTTTCATCGAAATTTTGAGACAGGGCGGAAGCATCGGCAATAATTGTTTTATTTGGTTTTAAAACGTCATGGGACAAACCGATGCAAATATCTTCGGCGTTAATATCAACACAAATCGGCGAAATCTTTTTTTCGTAAAGCGCAAGCGTTGACATTCCGTTGCCGCAGCAAATTTCAAGAACGTTTGAGTTTGATGACAAAAAACGGCGGCCGGAGATTTCTTCTGTTTTTTGAATCGTTTGGACGGCTTTTTGAACGCGGCTCGACGAATAAACGGAGTCGTAAGGCGGCAGAGTGCCGGATTCTTTGAAAAAAGACAAAGCTGTTTCGGCATAATATTCAATGACATCCGAGAACAAATCGGAAAAGGGAATATTCAAAAATTGAAAATGAGACGAAACCGAATCAAGCGGCGGCGAAATTAACTCTTTCAAAATTTCGAAAAATTCATCCTTTGTTTTTGAATCGGAAACAATCGGCGTAAAAACCAAACATGTACCCGAATCGTTTTGGCCGGAATCGACGGGTTGGCGCTCAATTAAAACAAATCCGGCAACCGAATCCGGTGTCAGGCTTTTCAAAAACGAATCGGAAAAATCAGCGGGCTCCGTCAAAGACGAATCGGAACAGAGCAGCAATACGGTTTCAAAATCAAACATGCCGGCTTTTTTCATCTGCAAAAGTTCGGAAAACTGATTCATTCCTTCAAAAAGAAAACGCTGAGATCGAAAATCACTTTCAGTGAGATAAAAATCGGCGTCAATTTTAAAATGACGGGAAAAAAAGAGAAGATAAGTGTGTCATTTTCATAAAAATGTCCTCCCAATCATCTTCCTTGAAACGCCTTAAGCAAACCATCCCAAAATAATATCAATGACATGAATTCCGGAAACAGTTAAAACAGTAACGATAATGCCGGCAATAATCACGCCTGCCAAAATAGAAAGAAAGGCGTGTTTAAAAGAAAATTTAAAGAATATGGCGGCTGCTGTTCCCGTCCAAGCGCCGGTCAGCGGGAGCGGAATGGCAACAAACGTCATTAAAGCAAAATTTTTGTATTTTTCAATTCTTGCACTCCCTTGCTTTTCAACGCGCTTAAACAGCCAATCAAAAAAGCGGGCAAAGAATTTACTGTGTTTTGACAAGAATTGAGAAACGGGCGTCAGGAAGTAAAAAATGATAGAGACGGGAAGCATATTTCCGACAACCGCCAAAAGAAAAGCGGTGACCGGATCCATTCCAAAGATGCCGATGGCAACCGGAATCGAGCCGCGGAGTTCGATGACGGGAACAGCGGAGATAAAAATAACAATAACCCATGGCGGAAGCCCTTGAAGTAAATCAATGAAGATTGCGGCAAAATCCATTTTAATTCTCCTGAAAAATAAAAAATCATAAATTAAGAACGAAATAAAGAATTTAAATCAAGCATCTGAATTAGGAATCTGAATTAAGAATCTGTTTTTCGAAGCAAAGCAAAATGCGCAATTAACGCTTCTAATTGTATTTTCTCGTTGGCGCCTTCCGTGATTCTGAAATCCGCTTCGCCGACGGCGTCAATAAGATGAATCATTTCGCTGTCTGTCAAATCTTCGATTTTGAAAAGAGCAGCGGTAAATCTGGCTCATGACATCATCGGCCGACAGCCCTTGCTCAAAAACCAAAGCATTCAGCTTGTTCCGAGCTTCCTTAAATTGTCCGGATAAAGCCGTTCCGATTAAATCCGAAACGTCTTCGGGACGGGCGGTCGCTGTAATTTTGTAAACGGTCTCGGCGTCAATATCATTTTGAATAAAAGCGGCTGCCTGCAAGGAATTAACGGCTTTTCTCATGTCGCCGCCGGAAACATAAACCAATGCGCTGACCCCGGTTTCCGTAATTTTCAATCCTTCCGTATCTGCGATGTATTGAATGCGTTTTGAAACAGCGTCTTCCGTTAAACTTCTGAAACGGTAAATGGCGCAGCGGGATTGAATCGGTTCAATAATTTTAGAAGAGTAATTGCAGGAAAGAATGAAACGGCAGTTGCCGCTGTATTTTTCCATTGTCCGGCGCAATGCGGATTGAGCGTCGTTCGTCAGTGCGTCCGCTTCGTCTAAAAAGATAATTTTGAAAGAGGCACCGCCGATCGGGGCGGTTTTTGCGAAGGTTTTAATTTTATTTCGAACAATATCAATACCGCGTTCGTCGGAAGCATTGAGTTCCGTAAAGTTTTCATTCCAAAAATCGCCGAACATTTCGCGGGCAATTGAAACGGCGGATGCGGTTTTGCCGACGCCCGGCGGACCGGTAAACAGCAAATGGGGCAAATTTCGGGAGCGAACGTACGATTTCAGCCGTTCGATTGTTTCATCTTGGCCGAAAACATCATCCAATTTCATCGGGCGGAACTTCTCAACCCAAATTTCGTCTCTCATATGCGATTTTCCCTTCGTTTTCGATTTAATATCAGTGTGCTGAAAATAGAGTGAATCGTATTAATTCTTTTCTATGCGGCGAAACTGAAAAATTGAAACGAAAAGAGCAGAGAAGGATTGATTTAAAACAACTAAACTAAAGAAAAGAATTTCACACGTCTGTTTTTATAGCCATTGTCGAAAAATCGGAGATGTTATTTCGACAGTATTCAATAAGCAGCTATTGAAAAAAGTATAAAATTACTAAAAACTATATATAAAATCACTTGATTATGTGTTAATATACTTAATTTTAAAAAAAGATGTATGGAGATTTCGTGTACAAATTATAACATCAACAAAGACGCGATTGTAGGAAAACGTATCGATGGGACAAGTACTTCAAAGAAGGCATACAGGCAAAAGTGGAACGATGGATGAAACGACGGAAAAACCCGAAATAAAAGCAACAATCAAAACCCCGATATTCAGCGCTTCGAATTCGGAAGATTTAAGCGGGATTTTAATCAAAGATTCGGCGGCGAATATGGCAAAATTACTCGGTGCCGTAGCAGTTTTTACTTTCGGAAATATTGACCTGAAAACATTTGAATCGTTAGAGGTCCCCATCATTGATATGACTCAAATTAAAACAATTATTGAAAAACTGACTTATTTGAAAAATGAGAAATCGTTTCATGTTCAAGAATTGGCAGAGGTCATTCATGCCGAAGCCGATCGGAATGCGTCGCTGATTCGAAATGCGGCTGCGATTGAATACAGCTTGGGAAATATCAGCTGCGGAATTGTACTCGGTATTGTCAGAACACAGGATTCCTATTCCATTGTCGTTCACAACATGGAGGAAAATGAAACCGTCAAGATTATCCGTGAATGTGAAAAACGCGTATATCCGGAGACATTTAGAAATGCGCTTCGCTTATCATTAGGAATTTCAATGAAAGGACGGGAAGGAAAAAAAGTCGGAACCGCCTTCATCATCGGAGATGAAGAAGAAGTTTTGTCTCGTTCCCATCAAATGATTATTAATCCGTTTAAAGGACAAGACGCCGGTTCTGAAATAAATTTGAATAAAAAAGAGAACTGGGAGACACTGATGGGATTTGCGCAGTTAGACGGCGTATTCATTGTATCGGATAATGGAAAAATCATTGCGGCCGGCCGATATTTAGATGTTGACACGCGAGACGCACACATTGAAAAGGGTCTCGGAACGCGTCATTTATCCTCTGCGTCAATTACCCGAGGAACAAATGCGATCGCGATTGCGGTTTCAGAATCAGGCGGAACCATCAGAGTGTATATGGATGGAAAAGAAGTGATTTTAATTGAACCGAAAAGTTCGGTGATTGCTGTTGACGGAAAAAAGCTGATTAATTCATAAAAACCGCAAAAGAAAAAGAAAGCGGATGAATTAAAAAGAAAAACCGGAATTTATTTTTTTAAAGGATGTATTTGATTAAATCTTCCGTCATGACGCTTTCACAAAAAACGCATCGAAGAATAAGCAATTTTGTAGATTCGCTTTCCGTGACAACAAACCGTGTTTCAATCGGCTCGCTGCTGTTTGTAATGCAATTCGGATTGATGCATTTTAAGATACCGCAAACGGAATTCGGGATTTGAATATCTTTTTTATTGACAACTTCAAAATTGCGGATAATGTTAACGGTTGCTTTCGGCGACAGCAAAGAAATGGCTGCAACTTCTTTTTCGGTTAATTCACGGCCTTCGATTTTAACGACATCTTTATCGCCGCGAGCGCCGCCGGCATTCATAACAATGCTGACGGTATTGGTAAAAGATTCGCCGACGCCTAAAATATGAAGCACATTTAAAGCTTGACCCGGCGTGATGTGATCAATAACCGTGCCGTTTTCAATGGATTTAATTCTTAAATCATTTTTATCGCCGAGTTTTGAAGAACGGCGGCTTTGATCGGAAGTCATATTTTTACCCCCAAAACTTTGCAAAGAATCGCCATTCGAACCGGAACGCCGTAAAACGCCTGTTTAAAGTAGCCGGCGTGCGGCGTGTCATCCACATCAAAAGAGATTTCATTCACGCGCGGCAGCGGGTGCATAATGCGCATATCGGGCTTGGCGTTTTGAATGAGGTCTTTTGTGATGCGCATACTGTTTGAAACGCGATTAAACTCGGCAGGGTCCGGAAAACGCTCTTTTTGAATCCGCGTCATGTAAAGGACATCAATATTTTCGATGACATCTTCCATGTTTGTTGTGACAGTAATGTCTATATTTCGCTTTTTCATGTCCTCGATAATCCGGTCGGGCAGGCGTAATTCCGGCGGAGACACCAGATTAATTTTAGCATTGTAGCGGGAAAGCGCATAACAAAGAGAATGAACCGTGCGGCCGTATTTGAGGTCGCCGGAAAGTGCAATATTAAGATTGTCCAAGTGACTTTCACGCTTAATGGTGTAAAGATCAAGAAGCGTCTGTGTCGGATGGTGACCCGCCCCGTCGCCGCCATTGATAATCGGAGAGGAAGAACAGACGGAAGCCATCAGCGCCGCGCCTTCACGAGGATGACGAAGAACAACCGCATCCGCATATTGTGAAACAATGCGTATGGTATCGGACAACGATTCTCCTTTGGCGATAGAACTGGCTTCAATCGAACCCATGTTTAAAACTTGTCCGCCGAGCCGAAGCATGGCGGCTTCAAAAGACATTCGCGTTCGTGTACTCGGTTCAAAAAAGAGAAGCGCTAAGATTTTACCGTCTAAAATTTTAGAACCGACTTTTCCTTTGGCGACAGGCTCTAATTTTTCAGCCATTTCCAAAATTTCATCAAACATTTCTTTGGTGTATTCACGTGTTGAGATAATATGATGCATCGGCTGACAACGCCTCCTTAATTCTGCAAATGTGACTTGTAATGATGAACTTAGATATAACTTTGATGTAAAAATGAGAAGATAAAATATAAAGATGCTGTATATTCAGACAATTTCTCAAAATATGGGAAATGGTATATAAAGAAGAATTGAATAAATTAAATAAATCCAACTCTATGAGGGGAAACAATGATTCAAATTCAAGTTGCTTTAGACGTTACTGAACCTGACCGTGCCGTACGAATTGCCGAGGAAGCCGTTCTCGGCGGCGCTGATTGGATAGAAGCCGGAACACCGCTCATTAAAAGTGCGGGAATGGACATTATCAGAAAACTTCGGAAAGCTTTTCCGAATAAAATAATACTGGCCGACATGAAAACGATGGATGTCGGCGCGGCAGAAGTCGAAATGGCGGCAAAGTCCGGCGCGGATGTTGTCACCGTTCTTGCGGCGGCTGATGATTCCGTAATCAAGCAGGCCTTGCAGTCGGCAAAAAAATACGGCGTCAGAATTATGGCGGATTTAATCGGCCACCCCAATCCGATCGCGCGCACGGCGGAATTGGAAACGCTCGGCATTGATTTAATCAATATTCATGTCGGCATTGACGAACAGATGACAGGCGGATCTCCGTTAAAAACGCTTCAAGCTTTGGCAACGCAGACAAACACGGAAATTGCCGTTGCCGGCGGGCTGACACCGGATACCGTGCGGGAAGCTGTTACATACGGCGCAGACATTATCATTGTCGGATCATACATTATCAATTCGGATGATGTGACCCGTTCCGCATCAGAAATCAGAAAAGCGGCGGATTCGTTGGGAAAAACGGATCAATCAAAATTAAAATCAAAAGAAGAAGAGATGTTTGAAATTTTCAGAAAAGTATCAACATCTAATATATCTGACGCCATGCACCGAAAAGGAGCGATGCAAGGCATTTCATCCAAACAGCCCGGAAAAAAAATTATCGGACGCGCAGTTACGGTCCGCACATTCGGCGGCGACTGGGCAAAACCGGTGGAAGCCATTGACATCAGCGGGCCGGGAGATGTGATTGTGATTTATAACGGCGACCGCGATATTGCGATGTGGGGCGGCTTGGCAACACTCACCGCAGTCAATCGAAAATTGGAAGGGGTTGTCATTGACGGAGCCATTCGTGATTTTGAAGAAATTCAAAGAACGGATTTTCCCGTATTTGCGGCAAATATCGTTCCGAATGCGGGGGACCCGAAAGGACTCGGAGAAATCAACACGGAAATTGTTTGCGGAAACCAAACCGTCAATCCGGGAGACATTATTATCGGTGATGACAGCGGCGTTGTTGTTGTTCAAAAAGAACGCGCCTATGAAATTGCGCGGCGTTCCGAAGAAGTATGGAAGCGGGAAAAGAGATTGGCAGAAGAAATACGGAATGGAAAAACATTGGCAAGCGCGCTTGACCTTTTAAGATGGGAAAGCAAAAAATAAGATTTCAGGCAGCTTCCGAGTGATTTTAAATTTAAATCAAAGAAAATACAACCAGGTGAAAAATGGCAAAAAAAATGCAAGACGTCCCGCTTCTGATGACACCGGGACCGACACAAGTACGTGAAAATGTAAGAATTGCCCGTGCAATTGAAAGCACAAATCCGGATATAGATCCGCATTTTTTTAAATACTACAGAAAAACATGTCTCAAGCTTGCGAAATTTATGAATACGAATTCGCAGGTGTTGATTTTAGGCGGAGAAGGGATGCTGGCGTTGGACGCTGTCTGTGCCTCGCTGGCAGAAAAAGGGGACAGAGTGCTGATTATTGAAAACGGCATCTTCGGAGAAGGATTTTTCGATATGGTGAAGGTTTACGGTGCCGATCCGGTTTATTTCAAAGGCGGACGGATGCGCGGGGTTTCACCGGATGAATTAAGGAAATTTTTGGAAAACGATTCCGATTTTAAATTTGCGACAATTGTTCACTGCGATACGCCGTCGGGTGTCCTCAATGACATCAGCCAGCTTTGTCCGATGCTGAAATCTTACGGGATTACAACGGTTGTCGATGCCGTTTCATCTATGGTCGGCGAACCGCTTTTAACAGACGATTGGGAAATTGATATTTGCATCGGCGCTTCTCAAAAAGGAATATCTGCGCCCCCGGGATTATCATTTTTAAGTATCAGCGAAAATGCGTGGGAAATGATTGAAAATCGAAAGACGCCGATTCCTTCTTATTACTGCAACCTTTTGATTTGGAAAAATTATTTTGATGACTTTTGGTTCCCCTACACGCCGCCGATCAGCGATATTTACGGGCTGAGAGTTGCTTTGGAAAATATTTCAAAGGAAAAGGAAATCATAATCCGTCACAAAAAGATTGCAAAAGCGGTCAGAAAAACCGTTATTAAAGCCGGCCTGTCTCTTTATTTGGAAGCGGATTACTGCAATACCGTGACGGGAATAAATGTTCCGGACGGAATTGACGGAGAAGCGTTGGTTCAAAAGATATCGGAAGACCACAGCATTCTTATCGGCGGCAACTTCGGGTATTTGAAAGGAAAAGTTATCCGGATCGGTCATATGGGTGAAAATGCGCGGACAGAATACGTTTCAGAGACATTAAAAGTGATTCAGCAAACTTTGGAAAAAGAAGGAATCACATTGAATGCCGATATGGAAACCGTGTTTTTGGAAGAAATGATTCGAACAAAAGACTTGAAATAAAAAAGAAAAGCAAACCCAGCAAAAATAAAAACAAAAATAAAAACAAAAGGTAAACCCAAGCCGAAAGTGAAAACAAAGAACGGAAAACCAATTTTAATCATAAAAAGAGTCAATACGCGTCTGAACTGCTTGATTGTGAAGCAGGCGCGTCTTAGATTCCCATTCCGCTCGCGGCGTATAGAGGCGGGAAGACAGATTGGACAAAGCTTCTTCTCTTGTTTCAAATATGCGGGGCGGCGTTGTAACGGCAACGCGGGCGGCTTCTCGAACAACCCAAACGCCCAAAGGCGCCCAATAACTTTGATTGATTTCGCGAATGGCAAAAACGAATGCTTGTTTTTTGATGGAATTTAAGTATTCCAAAACGGAAAGGCGGGCCGCATAATAGCCGCCTGAAAGCGATGAATATTCTTTTTTGCCGTAAAAATCTTCATGATCCTGACCGATAAATGTTTGTTCTCCGTTCCAAACAGAATGAGGCAGCCAAACTTCAAGGAGTTCGAACGAAAAGCTGCCGGGGAGAAGAAGAATTTCAAAGCGGTTGCCGAAAATTTCGCCGGATAAAAGGGTGATTTCGCGCAGGTGCGGATAATCTTTGATGCGGTGAATCAGCTCTTTGCCGGTCATGTCATCGATTGCGGTAATCGACCAGCGCGTCGGAACGAGGCGGCGGTCACGGCCGAGAAGTCCGATCGACATCAGCCGTGTCATTTGCTCGTTAGACACGCTGTCTTTATACATCTCGGAAATGGCGTCTTTGGCAAGCGCGTCCGTATCGTAAACAAGGCGGTCGACCGCGTTGGGAACCTTCGGATTTTCCGTGATGTTGAAATTCTTCACTTGCCCCGACGGCCCCATCGGCATCATCATGCTGTCGAATTTTAAATCCGACACAATCGGTTTCTTAAACCAGGCTTCCGTGTCAATCGGCTTTGAAGAAAGTGCCAGCTCCTGCGCTTTCATTAAAAGAGGATTGTCAGTCTTGGCATCCGACGGCTTAAAAGTCGTGTTGGCGCGGACCAGTGCTGTCCGCATCGTAATGACGTCCTGCATTTTCAAATCATGCCACAGGCGTGAATCTTCCAAAAACCCCGGATTCTTAATCACTTTTCGCGCAGCACTTCCGAAGCGTCGCCGAATTCCAATTCCGGCAAGTCGACGGACGGCGGAATCAAAGGCCCGGCCGACAGACTCGGATAATTATAGCTGCCGACAAAAACGGATGGCGGCGACGGGCCGAAAACTGTGGTTTGATTGGCCAGCGCCTTTGTCAAACGATTGTTGTTTTTGAATTTTTCCAGTGTCGGGCAATAGGGACGGCCGCACAGGCCTTTTCCTTTACACTGCATACATTGACTGCCCATTAAAATTCCTCAAAAACAAATGTATGAAATTTACGAAATGAAAATGAATAAAATCAGGACTCAAATATTTAATTTTTCAAGCATCGCCGCCTGAAAAATTAAACTAAAAATCTTCGGTTTAAAGCGCTCGAATAAAACCGATAACTGTTTTACCTTCGTCTGTTAAACCGTATTTGTCACCGTTTTTCTGAACCAGATTGCGGGCAGACAAATCCGTAAGAATTTGAGCGGCGGCCGCCGGAATGATGCGGGCGATTTTTGCGATGCGGACCGCATCCGCGTCTCCTTTCGAATCCAAGATTTCCAATATTTTGCGGCGGTTCACGTTTCCGTTTACAAAACCTGCGATTTCTTCCATTTTTTAATTCCTCCAATCTGCCGATCTGAAAAATAAGACGGCTGTTTCATGACTGTTTTAGTAAATGCTTTACTATGCTTTTTAAACAAATGCATCTAAGGAATATAAGATATATGTCTTTTTATCCGGTTTCTTGAAAAATGAAGCTCGGATAAATAAAATCGTGACATTCAGATTCTTTTTATGACAGGCTTGGAAATGCCGGGCGGATTTTTAAAATAAAGCCTGAAATTTTAAAAAAGGTTATATAAAACAGAAACCTATGCACTGTTAATAGAGTGATATAAAATCACGGATAATAAAATTTTGAAATTACGGAGAAATATATAGAAATGAGTACAGGAATGTGTCCGGTTTGCGGTTTACCAGAAGAGTTGTGTATTTGCGAAGAAGTTGCAAAGGAACAGCAAAGAATTACCGTAAAAGTTAACAGAAGAAGATATGGGAAAGAAGTAACGATTGTCGAAGGATTGGATTCCAGTGAAATTGATGTTCACGATTTGGCAACCCATCTGAAATCAAAATTTGCTTGCGGCGGAACAATTCGAGACGGAACAATCGAACTGCAGGGAAATCATATCGGACGCATGAAAGATGTTCTGATTCAACGCGGATTCAGCGCGGAACAAATCAAAGATTGAAAAATCGGATTAATCCGAAATTCAACGCTCATCTCTTGAACAAAATTAATTTTTGATTAAATTCATTAACTGATGCTTGTATCAGTTTTATGAATTTGTTTTTAAAAAAGCCGTGAGGTTATCCTGTTTTATTTCTCAAGAGTTTATTTCTTAAGAGTTAATTCTCAGGAATTAATTTTTTAAGAGTTTATTTTTCAAGAAGCGTCAGCGAAATCATCCATTCGTCGGCGGCTTCTCTGGATGTGCCGATAACCAATCTTTTTTTATTGCCGATAATTTCAACCATTCCGCGGGCACGAACAGTTTCTCCGACCCAGGCTTGTCCTGCATAAGTGTGTGTGTAGCTGTAAATTTCATCAATGTCATCGTGGTCAATTAAATAAATCGCCGGACTGTCAAAAGAAAAAGAAGCATCTGTAACAACGGCTTCAATTTCGGTTTTATGCGTATCAAATCCTCTGGCGATCGGTTCTTTAATCTGATCATCGGAACGGGCAAAAAGCAAATCAAAATAAATATTTTTGCCGCCGCCGTCGGGAATAAGCATGCCTCGATTTCCTTTCCGCATTTCATGCTTAAGAAAATCTTCAAAAGAAAGCGGAGATTTGCGTTTTTTATAAACAGTCCGCCACATCGCGTCATCTAAATCCGCAATTTTAAAACCGAACAAAGAGGAACGAAGTCCGGAATTTTTTTTTTCATTTCATCGACGGCAGCCCTTGCTTTGAACCAATCATTTCCGAAAACAACAAAGTCAATGTCGGAATCTTCGTTGTCCAATCCCGGAAGAAGGGAGCCGGAAATCCCCATTGCCGATGTCGGAATGCCGGCCGCCTTCAGCCTGTGAATTAATTCGGCGGCCGCCGGATAAAACCGTTTTTCTGAAAAAATATCCGAAACGACATCATTCGGCTTTAAAATTTGAACAATTTCCGAGCGGGGAACAACAGCCGTTTCTGACAGCCAGTCCGGATGACATTCTTTGAGGTATTGAAAAGAGTCGTCAAAATCAATTTTGCGATATTTTTGACGCGTTTTTTTGCAGATTCGTGTCCCGTTGCCATCGGGGACATACCTGAGAATCGAACGAATCCCCTGCGCCGGATGGAAATAATCGGGAACAGAAAAAATAAAACCATCTGTTGTCACAAAAAAATCGCGCAGAATCGGATCAGTGAATTCTGAAATTTTATCGAAAGCCGGCATAGACATCTTTGGAAAATAAAAAAAGATGAAGAGACATGATTTAACATGAAACTTCATTCAAAAGCATTATTCGGAATCGATGTCAAAGCCGATTGCTTCCAAAAAACGTTTGACAACAGCTTCTTCAACGAGTTTTTGAAGAACCTGTTTATCTTTTGCGGCGCTGAAAACACCGAGCGGGATTTTTGCGCCGGCCGCTGTCGGATGTCCGCCGGCATTGTCGCCGAAAGCCTGACGCATGATGTCGCCCAAATTGACGCGGATGTCATCGTTTCTGGCAGAAACGAAAATGCTGTCATCAATAATTCCGAAAACAACAACAGTAGAAATACCTTCCATCGCCAGCAAATAATCGGCCGCCTGCGGAAGCGTGTCGCGATTTCGAAGCACACCGACATTGGAAAGAACGGTTGTTCCGTAAACTTCTCTGCTGCGGATTGCTTCGCTGAGAATGTCCATTGTTTCCGTCGACATGGACGGCGTTTCGACCTGTGTCAGCAGATCGTGGTCGGACAATGGATGAAGGAAAGAGGCGGCAGCAAAATCTGCGGATGTCGTATTGCGCCTGAAGTCGTTCGTATCCGTACGGATACCGAATAAGAGAGCGGTTGCCAGCTCCATTGAGACCGTAATATCCATTTGCTGAAGATATTTGGTCAAAATCGTTGCCGATGCACCGACATTGGTTCGAATATCCATAAATTCGGCGGACGGTTCAATGTCGGCATAAGAGTGATGGTCAATAATAATGCCGATCGGATGGTCGGCGGGAATGGAATTGTTGACAGAAGGAATGGAATTGTCGACCATTGCCAATTTGTCATATTGATTAAAAATGTCGGAATTTTGAATTTTAATCATCGGAATCGCGAGCAGATTAATAAACGCTTTGTTTTCGTGATGTCCGATTTTGCCGTCATATAAAATATCGGCTTTGATGTCAAACTTTTTGGTAATTTCCGTCAGCGCGTAAGCACTTGAAATGGCATCCGGATCGGGATTGTCGTGAAGAACGATACCGAGCGTAATTCCGCGATGTTCTTCCAGCCATTTGACAAGACGGTTGCCGATGTGTTTTGTTTCAATCAGATCCAAGTATTCCGTAATTGTTTTTGAAACAATTTGAGGCGGAATAAAAACATAGCCGGAACCGGCGCCCATCATTTCTTCTTTCTTCAAAGAGTCGGAGGCGCGGGAAATAATTTTAACGGAGTCCGGCAGAAGTGATTTAAGGTTTTCCACTGCTTTTATATTTGTGTCGTCGTTTGAACTGAGGACGGCAACGCAAATCAGATTGCGGATATCAATTTTATTCCAAAGTTCGGGGTTTGAAATATCCCCGATTAAGGCGTTAAATCCTTCCTGGCGAAGGGTTTCAACGCGTGTTTTATCAATATCAATAACTGTAATTTCTTTTTCGGTTTTGCGAAGCTCTTTTGCAACGGCAAAGCCGATAATACCGCCGCCCAATATCAAAAATTCGGGGCGGGGTTTTTTGATGCTTTCAACACTCTTTTGAGGAGGATTCATAGAGATCACCTGGAAATTGTAATTGTTATAGAAAGATGTTATAGAAAGATTATGAACCAACAGAATAGTTTATCAATCCGCAGATTATTGAAAAATATTAGATTTTGAGAAATCTGAAATGTTACTTTCGAGTTTAAGAAAAGTCATGACAACGCTGACGAAAGCCTTTTCAAATCATTGCATATTGTTTTGTATAAGTGATTTTATAATATATATTAAACAATTAATACCGTTTTACAAGCGGTTTACGAAATAAGTAAGAAATTTATGACTACCTATTTAAAACCATTCATTTTTCAATTGTTCTTTGAAAAAAAGAAAACGGAAAAAAATTAAAAAAATAAAAACCGTATCATAAGAATAAAATCTAAAAATAAACGGAAAACCGTCATCATAATTAATCATTAAGAATTCAAGAATTATAATTCAAAAATCGGCATAGAAGGGACACAACATGATGAAAAAAAGAATTACGGCTGCGGAAATGAAAGCCATTGATATAAACGCCTCTCAGCTCGGAATGGAGTCTCTTTTGCTCATGGAAAATGCCGGCTCCGCCGTTGCCGAAATCATTGCCGCTCAAATTCGTTCGGAAGAAATGAAAGCCGAAAATATAGATCAATCGGAAGATGAAAAGTCCGATAATCCGCCGAAAGCGCTTCTTTTCGCCGGTCTTGGAAACAACGGCGGAGATGTGTTCGTGGCGGCCCGTCATTTGGAAAATTACGGAATCGCCTCGATTGTCCTTCTAACGGGAAGTGCCCCGCAGATAAAAACGCAAGAATCGCGAAAGAATTATGCTTTGCTGAAGCAATCAGACCGGATAAAATCGATTGAACTTAAAAACGAATCGGATCTGAAAGAAGCCGTCAAAGAATTTGAAAACAATATTTTCGCCGTTGTCGACGGAATCTTCGGAACCGGATTTTCCGGAAAAGCGACGGGAATTGAAAAAGAGGCAATTGATGCCATAAATTCGATTCGGAAAAAAAATAAAAAGGTATTTGTGCTTGCTGTTGATATTCCGTCCGGATTGGAAGCGTCCCCTGCCGCGTCTGCCGAATGCGGAAACGAAGAGCAGAATGGCAGAAAAACGATTGTGGCGGCGGATGCGACTGTGACATTTCATAAGATGAAAACATACTTAAAAGACCCGAACAGTGAAAAATTCATCGGGAAAATTATTGTCAAACAAATCGGGGTCCCCGACTACGCGGAAAAATATGTCGGCGCCGGAGATTTAACGGCGCTTTATCGGCGTGATGTGAAAAGCAAGAAGGGAGACAGCGGAAAAGTATTGGTGATTGCCGGCGGCGCATATACCGGCGCGCCTGCTCTGGCGGGAATGGCGGCGTTAAGAACAGGATGTGATATTGCCGCGGTTGCCGCTCCGCATAAGATATACGAAGCGGTCGCATCCTTTTCCCCGGAACTGATTGTGAAAAAGCTGCCGACGGAGTTGTTGGCCGAAGAAAACATACCGATATTAAAAGAATTCATTGCGGCGCACGATACCGTCATTATCGGCCCGGGGCTTGGAAACAATTCTGCCGTTTTGAAAACAGCTGCGGAATTAATTCCGCACATTCAAAAAGCTGTGATTGATGCCGATGCGCTTCGACCGGAAATACTGGATGCTTTGGAGAAACGTGCCGAGAAATCGAAAACGGAAATCGTATTAACGCCGCATTACGGAGAATTCCGCAGGCTGGCGGAACATTACGGTATAAATATGACAGAGAAGAGGGAGGAAAATACCGCCGCGGAAATCGAAAATGCGGACGGCGGCAATCTGCGAGAAGCTGAATGTGACCGTTTTGCTGAAAGGCGCACCGGATTTAATTTGCGGCGGCAAGGAAAATATTCGATACAATGCCACCGGAAATTCGGGAATGACTGTCGGCGGAACGGGAGATGTTTTAGCCGGTACTGTCGGCGGGCTGCTGGCAAAAAACAATGCGTTTGAATCGGCTTGCTGCGGCGCATTTGTTTGCGGAAAAGCGGGCGATTTGGCTTTTGAAAAGAAAGGAAATTCTCTGCTCCCGTCGGATGTATTAGAAAAGATACCAAAAGCCCTTAATTTTGAAAATAAATCAAAAATAAAAAGCAAAAACGACAAAACGAAAAGAAATTACAAAAAATGAAGAAATGAAAATGCTTCAAAAAAATCTCATGAAAACGTTTTTATGAAAAGGTTTTATTTTCAGTTTATTTCTTCTATTTATTGTTTCAAATCAGACAAACAAAGAGGTTATTTCATTGAAAATTATCGGCGGTCCGTCTTCTCAAATTCTTGCCTGCCGCGTTGCGGCTTTGCTTCAAATTGAACCGACAGTAACTCATTTTGAAAAATTTCCGGATAATGAACACTATTTGAGAATATTGGATGATGTTTCCGGCGAAGATGTTGTTTTGATTCAAAGCACGGCGACAGACACAGATTTAATTGCGCTTTTGCAGCTCATGGACGCTTGCGAATCGGCAAAAACGATTAAAGTTGTTATTCCTTACATGGGCTACGCCCGCCAGGATAAATTGTTCAAAACGGGAGAAGCGATGAGCGCCCGTGCGATGGCAAAAACCATAACGGCAAAGAATTTGGAAGCTGTTTATACAATTAATATTCACGCAAAAAGCATTTTGAATCACTTTTCATGCCCCGCCTTTGATTTGGATGCGTCGCCGCTGATTGCAAAATATATCACGGAATTGGGTTTAGTGCGTCCGCTGTTGGTTGCGCCGGATAAAGGCGTTAAACAAATGGTTGAAAATATGGCAAAAGGGCTGGATTTGGAATGGACGGGATTTGACAAAATCCGATTGGACGGCGCGACCGTTGAAATGAAAAGCGGCGATTTGGACATTACCGGACGCGACATTATTATTGTGGATGATATGATTGCCACCGGCGGCACGATGGCCGAAGCGGTAAAAATCTTAAACAAAAATGGTGCAAGAGATGTTTATACCGCCTGCATTCACCCGGTTCTTTCCAGAAATGCGGTCCTCCGATTGTCAAATGCCGGTGTTAAAGACATTATGGCAACCGATACGCTTGAGAAAACACAAAGCAGAATCAGCACAGCACCGATTATTGCCGAAATTTTGAAAAAATAATCGATGTTCATTTTTGTTTTTTTATTTTTTACATTTTATTTTTGAAATCCGATGCAAATCGGTTTTCAATTTTTTGCTCATTTTGTTCATCTTCCGCCGCTTGATTTTTATAAGAAATATGAAGCGTAAGCGAATTTTCTGATTCATCAGCAACTTTTATATTTTTACAAAATCATCATGAACTTATGACAGATTCGAAGATTCGCCGCACCTCATCTAATCCGCAAGAAAATGAGTATAAAGATTATTCCGCACTTCCGCGCGGTTTGAATAATGACCAAAACCCCGAAAGTGACCGCTTTTTTATGTCTGTTCAAAGAGAAGAATTATCAGCCGTGAAGAAGGCTTATGCTGAAGCTTCAAAGCCTTCTTATGACGAGCCGTTTGAAAAAAGACAGCCGAAAGGAATGTATTTTGATTCGAAATCAAAGGTTGTCGATGATTATGCGTCCAATTCGGATTGGCGTGAAAGAATCCGAAAAGCTGTGGCTGAATCTGAAAAAACCGTAACTCCGCCGGCGATGGAAAGAAAGCCGTGGCCGGAAGCGCCCCAAATCAACAAAACCGTCGCGGATGAGAAAGTTCTGTGGGAAATTGATGAAATTACGAAAAACGAAAAAACGATTCCGGAAGAAAAGAAATATTCTCCTGTCAAATCTGAAAAAACAAACCTCGCCCGAGCCGAGGCTTATAATTCCTGGCTTGCCGAAAGAAATGCAAGAATCGAAAAGGAAGAAAATGATTTGATTCAATCGGCCGCAGAAAAGCAAAAAAGACAGAAGCTGGCAATCACTTATGAGAAATGGGCTGCGAAAAGAGAAGAGAGAGTCGAAAGAGAAGAAACAGAACTGAAAAACAGAATTGCCGAGAAGCAAAAGAGACAGAAACTGGCAATCGCTTATGAGAAATGGACAGAGGAAAGAGAAGAGAGAATCGAAAGAGAAGAAGCGAAGCTGAAAAACAGAATTGCCGAGAAGCAAAAGAGGCAAAAACAGGCAGAAGCTTATGAGAAATGGACAGAGGAAAGAGAAGAGAGAGTCGAAAGAGAAGAAGCGGAGCTGAAAAACAGAATTGCCGAGAAGCAAAAGAGACAGAAGCTGGCAATCGCTTATGAAAAATGGACAGAGGAAAGAGAAGAGAGAATCGAAAGAGAAGAAGCGGAGCTGAAAAACAGAATTGCCGAGAAGCAAAAGAGGCAGAAACAGGCAGAAGCTTATGAAAAATGGGCGGCTGAAAGGGAGAAGCGCATATCAGAAAATGAACGGGAATTAAAAGAAAAACAAGAGGAGAAGAGAGAGAAAGAACAGATAGAAGCAGAAGCGCGAAAAGAAGCAGAAGTGCAAAGAGCGGCAGAAGCACAAAGAGCAACAGAAGAACAAAGAACACAATCAAACAGAACGGTGCAAACACAAGAGGAAGCAGAAATACAAAGAGCAGCAGAAGCGCAAAAAGAAGCAGAAGTGCAAAGAGCGGCAGAGGCACAAAGAGCGGCAGAGATACAAAGAACAGCAGAGGCACAAAAAGCGGCACAAAGAGTGGCACAAGCACAAAGAGAAGCAGAAGCCAAAGCACAAAGAGAAGCAGAAGCCAAAGCACAAAGAGAAGCAGAGGCACAAGCACAAAGAGAAGCAGAAGCCAAAGC
>JGI994J12354_10000991_pt1 | contig 28792 bp, 18 predicted proteins | sample IntmicLarv3ML3BL_FD_12354 | JGI IMG/M metagenome (IMG submission 12354) | reverse complement strand
TCTTTATGATGTGATTTTAGCAACCGTTATTAAAATTCTTCAATTTATCACAGGCAACTCCACCGAAGCTTACGCAATGACAATTTCAGCTTATTGGCCCTGTGTCCTTGCAGGTGTCTGTGTCATTGTTGCTTACTTTGCCGCAAAAAAGATTTTCGACAGCAGACCCATCGGTTTAATGTCCGCCTTCTTGCTCGCCGTTGCTCCCGGTCAATTTTTGTCCCGAAGCATTATCGGCTTTAATGACCACCATGTCGCAGAAGTTCTTTTCAGTACATTGGTTGTTGTTTTCTTAGTCATGACGCTTTTAAAAGCAAAAGACAAAATCATCACGTTTGAAGATATTTCCAAAGGCAAATTTTCAGATTTAAAACCCATTCTGCCTTATGCGATTTTAACCGGCATTGCTATGGGTGCCTACACTCTCATTTGGGAAGGCGCTCTGCTTTTCGCTTTCATCATCGGTGTTTTCATTACCGTTCAAATGATTTTGAATCACTTGAAAGGCGAAGGAACATTTTTCATTGCGGCGACAGGAATTTTGATCTTTGCGATTGATTTCATCGTAGTTGTCGTTACGCCTCAGATCGGTGAATACAAATCCCTTCACATGATGGCTTTGGGCGCCGGTATTATTGCCATGTTTTTAATGGCGCTCTTATCTTATATCTTGGAAAAGAAAAACTTGAACAAAATTCTTTTCCCCGCAACTTTGGCCGGGCTCGGTATTGTTGTTGCCGTTGTCGGCAGCCTCGTTTCATCCACTGTTAAAAACGCTCTTCTCAGCGTTGTCGGTTTCTTTACAAGAACCGGCGGCGCGTTGACTATTGGCGAAGCGTCTCCGTATTTCGGTAAGATTATCGACCCACGTTTATTTATTGCGTTAATTGCAATATTTGTGATTTTCTTTTTGCTGTCGGCAACACCTTATGCCAAGAGTAAAAGAACAAATCTTTATTTCTATACAGGATGGTCACTTTTATTCTTCCTGTTAATTTTAACAGCAGGCAAGTTGATCAATAAAACTGATATCAGTCTTTATAGTTCCTTCTCCGTAATGGGAGTAATTTGGCTGTTCGCTCTTCCGATGCTTGCTTATTCTGCCGTCAAAAACAATTCGATGGAAAAGACTTTTCTGGTAATTTGGACGGTTGTTCTGCTTTGGGCTTTGGTTCAGCAGAACAGATTCAGTTATTATCTCATTGTTCCGTTCATCATTCTGACATGCTGGATTGTCCGCGAAATTGCAGTGGCTCTTAAAGTTGAAGAAGCTTGGGCGCTGTTTAAGAAAAACTATCTTTCCGAAGAAGCCCGCAAAAAGAAAGCCGATGAGCCGGCGAATGTTTCTTCTTCAAAGAAGGAAAAAGCAGAATCCAAACGCGAAAAAGTGAAACATGCTCAGAAAGACAACGGCAACGAAAAAATCGTTGTTGCAGCATTCAGTATGCTTCTCATCTTTATTATCATCCTCGCGCCGACTTACTCTTTAACAACGCAGTATGTCGCCGGAACCGGCGGTCCGAACGACGCTTGGATTGATGCGTCTCTTTGGCTGCGCGATAATACGCCCGAACCCGGATTAGATCGTTTTGGTCAATACGAAAAACCTTTCCAGGATGCTGACGGTGACGGTATTGAAGACAGCGTTTCAGGACTCGGCATTGAGCATTTTGAGAATCAGGTAAGTACGGTTCCGTTTGATTATCCGGGGACGGCTTACGGTGTTTTGTCGTGGTGGGATTACGGTCACTGGCTGGAAGTCATCGGCGGGCGTATGGTAAATGCCAATCCGTTCCAGTTCGGTGTCGGCGGCCGCCGCGGAAATGTCACGGACGAAATGGTTCCGGGAGCAGCTCCCTTCTTTGTCGCCGAAAGTGAAAAGGAAGCGACCGGATATTTGGTTGATATCGACCCGCGCGAAGGAAAAGTCGGTGCTCGCTACATTGTAACGGACATTGAAATGGCTTCGGGTTTGAGTAAATTCTATGCCATGACGGCATGGACATTGGATACGGAAAATTATACAATGACTGTTACGATGAACGGTGTTAACCAAACAATCATCGGAGGCGCAAGATATTTCAATTCCATGGTTGTCCGCCTTCATCTTTTAGATGCCGTCGGTCTGGAGCAATATCGTATGGTTTATGAATCTATACCCGACTATCCATTAACGGGTATGGCGCAGCAGGAAACTCTCTATAAACAGATTTACAACCAGTTTGCCTCGAAAAACATTTCGACATCCAACACAGGATATGTTAAAATCTTCGAATATGTCGAAGGCGCCGTTTTGACAGGAAAAGCTGCGCCCGGCGAAGTGGTTGAATTGACTTTAACGCTTCAAACCAACCAAAACCGTACTTTCAACTACGTCCAAAGTACGAAAGCCGATGCAAGCGGAAACTTTGCGTTCAGAGTTCCGTATTCGACAACAGGTCCCATTAAAGGAGAAACAAACTTTGCCGTTAAACCGATGGGCAACTACACGATTTCATCAGGCAGCTCCGAAGGTACTGTTAATGTCTCAGAAGAAGATGTTTTGAACGGCAGAACCGTCAATGTAACGCTCAGCTGATTCGTTTTTCAGCTTAAAGTAATAGCGAAATGAAACCGAAAAAAAATCATTTTTTCGATTTCATTTTTTTATTTTATTTTTCAGCTTTCGTTTTTGATTTTTTTTATTTTGTTTTTCAGCTTTCGTTTTTGATTTTTTTTTATTTTGTTTTTCAGCTTTCGTTTTTGATTTTCAAAAAAATTAAGGGTCGATTTGTGCCGTCAGTTTTTCATTCATGAATTTCCAAAATTCAACGTTTTTTATTTTTTGAATGTCATTTTCCCGCATCAGGCAGTATCCTTCTTTGACGGAGTCTCTGACGTGGCGGCCCAATGCCGCTTCTTTGAATATCATATCGGTTATGAGCTGTTCGGCCGTTCTGTATTTTCTCGGAACTTCAGCAACATATCGTTTTTCTTCTATTGAAAATGAAAATGTTTCCGGTTTGTTTTTGTATTTTTTGCAGAACGATTCCGCATTGCTTTCATTCCAAACCGGCGGACCGACTCTTTTTTGAAGCGGCGGCAGTTCCGTTTCCGTCATTTCTATAAAAATAATGCTTTTCGTATCGTCCGACCACGAAAATGTGTTCAAAACGGTAAATTCATTTCGGACCAAAAGCTCTTCCATGGATTTTTCAAATCTGAAAAGCTGAGGGTAGAGCGTATCTTCCGCTTTTTGCGGCGTTTTAAAAGAGATGCCGACCATTTTCGTTCCGCGCACTTTCATCAACTCCGCATATTCCTTATCGGAAAGCGGCGGATATTCTTTTTTCATAAAATAATCTTTGCTTGGTTTTTTCAAAAACGAGCGCGCTCGGTCAATAAATATTGAAAATTTTGTCAGCGACAAAGCAGCCGCTACGTTTCTTTTCGGGTCTGTCGGATCGACCGCGACAAGCGGATGGTCGTGGTCAAGCGCCTGATGTCCCGCCAAATCAATGACCGTTCCGGCTTTCCATTCGGCTGCTTTTTGCAAAACGTTTTCAAATCCGCCGTAATAAATCGTTAAAATTTCCGTCAAGTATCCGGAAAAGCCGCCTGTTCGGACTTCCGAGCCATAAACGCCGACGCCTTTCATGAATTGCTTTAACATCAAAACATCCTCTTCCAAACCTTTGATGTTTTCTTTGATGAAAGCGCAATGAAACGGCGTTCTGTCCACAGCGGATTTAATTTCCGCGCCGCTTTTGACGCGGAAGCAGGGCACCAAATCGACTTCAAATCCGTCTTTTTGAATGTGAATGTAGGGATGCTCAGAATGGCGGTCTTCCCACGAATCGCCCGTTTTTGCCATTTCTGCCAAAAGTTTTCGGCTTTTTTCATGAAATTCTTCAAACGTCAATTCTTCCGGATATGAAATAAAAATATCAATATCATGGCTGCCGTGAAGCCACGTGTTTCTCTCGGCAGAACCGACCGATACGGGAACGATTTCGTATTGTTCTTGCAGTTCTGCAATTCTGACAATATCTGCGATTATTTGCTGACGGACGGTTTCCAATTTTGTTTTTTCCGCGTCTGTCGGGCGCACAAGAAGCAATATTTCTTCTCGGATTTTTTTCAAATCAGTTTCGTCCTTCATTTTTTTTCCTGAGTCGGTGAATATATTTGAAATGGGTTTAAAAAATATTTAAAATTAGTTATTGTTTGTTATTTTTAATTTAATTTTTTCATTTATTTTCAATTATTTCTTTCTGATTTTATTTGAAACGCTTTTATATAATGGGTTGTTTAGGTCAACCGAGGATATCTCATGAACTATGATTTGTTATTTGTTTTTGTTTTTTGGATGGCCGCCATGACGATTGTCACGATCGGCTCTGTTAAAATTGTAAAAAAGTATCCGGCTTACGGCTTTGCCGCATTGACCGCTTTTTATGTCGCTTATCTTCTCAGCTCCCAAGTGATTGCGACACGCATTTCCGAATTTAATTTCGGAACATGGTTCGGTTACAGCATCGTTTTGTTCACACCGACGGCCGCCATCATTTACCCGTTTATCGCCCAAGTTTTGGATATGATTAACGAAGTGTACGGCCGCAAAAAAGCGACGGTTGCCATTATTATTTCTTTTGTCACACAAGTCCTTTTCGTCATGTTTATTGCCATGGCCATAAAAATTCCGGCCGCGCCTTTCTTTGAATTTGAAGAAGCCTGGACGTCCATTTTCGCGCTCAGCATCGGCGTTACAATCGGAAGCTGGGTCGCCTTTTTGGTCTGTTCCCTTTTAGACACTTACATGTTCTCTTACATCAAACGCAAATTGCTTTCCAAAGAATCGGCTTTCAAAGGCGATACTTTCTTAAATCCGTACATCTGGATCCGCTCTCTGCTGACGGACGCATTCAGTCTGGCGCTTGATTCGATTATTTTTGTTATTGTCGCTTTTTATCTGTTCGGCGGTATGCCGTGGGAAGTTGTCACCGGTTTAATTGTCGGACAAATTGTTGTCAAAGTTTTAATCGGCGTTGCCGACACACCGTGGTTTGTTCTTTACAAACGAATGCTCGGGAAAACCAATTTGGAAAACACGGAATTTGTTGAAAAGAAAACAAATTCTTAAAAAAAGAAAAACAGCAGATTGCTGTTTTCATTTTCTTTTAATTTTTGGGTCATGATAAGAATAAAATAAAGATAAAAATACTTTTTATCTATCCCTCTATACTTACTCATCCCGGTTGTCATGACCCTAAATTTTAAAAAACAGTCAATGTAAAAAATAAAACGGTTGTTAATCCGTTTTCATTCTTTGACTAATCAGCAAGAGTCTGTTAATTTTTCTTCGACATAAAGCTCTTTTTCAGTGATCACCATGTAAAAGCGCGCCGTCCAAACAAGAGCTGCAATATTGACAAAAAGTTCAACGAGCAAATAAGGCAAAGCTCCTATTATGAAAAGAAACATATTGAAAATTAAAATCGCCCAGAAAGTTTCGGCAATCTGCAAAATTGCCATAACCAAAACGTTCACAGTAATTATAAAAATAATGACTTTTCTAGGGTATTGTTTTAAAAGAGAAAGCGACTTTTTGAAAGCGGCGATGACCGGCAGATCATCAATGACAATGACATAGCCGACAAAATAAAACAAGACTTTAAGAATCAAATAATAAATCGTCGTCAGCAGAAGACCGATGGACAGTGAAACCGCAAAGATGTTGATGATTTCCATAAAAGGCTCAATATTTCCGGAAAGCATAAAATCATTAAATGAATCAAAAATAAAATTAAGCGTAAGCCCCGATTTGACATAAGCATTATAAAGCGGAATCCAGAATAGAAGAGCGAGACCGTTAAGGATTAAAAGAATGATCTCGGCTAAAAACATTCTGATGGTGTACTTTCTGCCGTAGGAAAAGAAATCAGACATCCTTGTTTTTCCTTTTTCAATTGCTTCTTTAATCATACCAATCTGACCGGCCGAATAAAACGCGCCGAGTAAAAGCAGTAAAATAAAAGCAATAACAGAAACTGCCACTATAGTCATATTAAAGCCGGCAGTCGAATTAATGGGGCCGGCTGCAATTATAATTGCGGGGGCAGCTATAATAATAGCTAAAATAACTAAAAGGATGGGCGGTACAAAAAGAACCGGATTTTTTGTTAAATTTTTAACGCCGTTGGCAAAAGTATCGACAATGTGTTCCATAATTAAAATCTCCTGAAATGTAATGATGCGGGATTGCAGTTTTTAGATTTGTAATTGAGCAAACTTATGGAATGTATTATAAATGTTTGTCCGACATGTTGGAAATTACTCCATTTGATTTCTTTTTTTATACTTTCACTCCGCTTGTAGGAGCCTTATATTCTTTTTTACCGATTATGATTCATGATTGCGGAAAGCGAAGTTTTAGCGGAACAAATACAAAGTTCATTCCGATTGCGTGATATTTCGGGTGTCGGCTCAATTCTTGAAAAACGTCTGGTCACTCATTTCGGGAGCGAGGAAAAAGCCCTTGAAATGTTATTAAAAGGCGATGTTTCCGAATTGTGTCATGTCGAGGGAATGACGCGAAAAGCCGCCCAATCTTTGATTTTAAATATTTCCAAAGAGCAGAACGGTGTCTCAATCGAAGATTTCTTGAAAACAAAAGAAGCTGAAACACTTTACGCCAACACTTTAAAACTCATCAAAAAATATTGTCACACCGAATATTCCGCCGATTTCGTCGAACGGCTGGTTCCGTATCCGAAAAGACGGTTAGATTTAGCGCTGGATGTTCGCGAAAAAATCGAAGCGCATCTTTATCTCTTGCAATCGTTTTCACCGGATGAAAGAGAAATGATTCAGACGCTTTTGTCTCAAATCACGCCGGCAAAACACGGCAGTGTTCAAAAGATTCGCGACCGGGCTGTCATTGCGTTTTCGGACGCTGTTTTTATAACCGCTCGCGAAAAATTCGGAAGCATTTTACCGATTCATTATGTCGCCGACCCGCAGGAATGTTTTGATTTATTTTCCGCTTATCGTTCCGTTATTTTATTTGATTTTCCGGAATTTGATCTGCCCGACGCCGAATATGATTATTTTCGAGACATCGAAAATGCGGAAATCGAGCAACTCCTTCCCGAAATTTCACTCGCTTTTTTTGTTAAAAATTTGAAAAGTTTTGATGCTTCCCTCAGACTTGCCGAAATACTTGCGGCGGGGTCTGCCGACGGTATTTTCTCCTCATTTTCAACGGAAAGCGCATCCGGACTTCGAACGATTCTGAAACGAATAAATGCCGACGGCAGTCTTTCTGCCGGCACCGATGAAGAAGCGGACCGATTGAATAAGATTTCATCCGTCGGAGACGAAATTCTTTTGAAGCAGGCGGCGGTTTTGTCCGAGCAGCTTAAAGAGGTCTTGTCAGGGAATACGCTGACGCTTGACGGGGTGCAGTTGATGAATATCCTTTCCGGCGCGAATTTGAAAGATATTGTGACAAGCAATGTTTCAAAACCGTATCGTGAGCTCTTAAAAAACGCTCTTGCCGAAATTTCGGAAACGCTGTCATTGAAAAAAGAAGAAGAAATGCTATTATCCGACATTTTCGGCGACGAAATCGTCTGCCCCGTTACTTTAAATTTGGAAGCTTTGACGCGGTTTAAGAAAGAAATTTCCCGAAAAACAGCAGAGTTGGAACAAAAGCATAAAAAACAGATTTCAAAAGAATTGGCGGCAAAAAAAACGGATATTACCGTTCTTGTCAATGCGTGCCTTGATTTTGACTGCTGGTATTCCGCCGCACGTTTTTCAAATGCTTATCAAATGACGTTCCCCATCTTTGCAAAAGAAAATCCGGGTGTCGGTTTTAATTTTAACTGCGGCAGCAACAGTGGCGGTAGCAGCGGTAGCAGCGGTAGCAGTAGCAACGGCAGCAGTAGCAACGGCAGCAGTAGCAATGGCAGCAGCAGTAGTAGCGGCAGCAGTAGCAACGGCAGTAGCAGTAATAGCGGCAGCAGTAGCAATGGCAGCAGCAGTAGCAACGGCAGTAGCAGTGGCAGCCGCATCAATTCATCGGCATTAAATTCTAATTCTGTTTTCTTTAATATGAAAAACGGATGTAACCTTTTTCTTTCCGCAAAATGCGGCGTCGGTTCCGTCACGCCGGTATCGTATGATGTCGACGGTGCCGTTCTTTTAAGCGGCGTCAATTCCGGCGGCAAAACGACGCTTTTGGAGCTTGTCGGGCAATGCCTTATTTTAGCGCACATGGGATTTCCGGTTCCGGCGGAATCATTTGTTTTTTCGCCGATTGAAGAGTTTTACTATTTCGGAAAATCCAAAGGAACGCTGGATGCCGGCGCTTTTGAAACAACGCTTCGCAATTTCTCCATTGTTTCTCAAAGCAGCGGAACCGAACGCGCCGTTTTCGCCGATGAATTGGAGTCTATTACAGAGCCCGGCGCGTCCGCTAAAATCATTGCGGGACTTCTTGAAACATTTTGTGAAAACGGGAAAACGCTGTCGCTTTTTGTTTCACATCTCGCCGAATCCATCCTGGGAAATTGCAGCATTCCGATACGGGTGGATGGTATTGAAGCCGGCGGATTGGATGATAATTTGAATCTGATTGTCAACAGAAATCCGATCAAAAATCACATTGCAAAAAGCACGCCCGAACTGATTGTCGAAAAACTGTTTTTAACATCGAAAGGCGAAGAGAATGCGTTTTATGAAAAATTGAAAAAGAAGTTTGAAACGAATTAATTTTTAATGATTCAATAAATTCAAAAATTCGGGATGTCTCCCGAATTCTTATTTTATTTTTATTTCAATTCTATTTTCAAATCGGTAAAACAATTAAATTGAATGCTGCCGCCGCCATTGAAATGAGAATGGCCGTTGTCATTAATATCATTATGACATCGATTGCTTTGTACCGAATCTTTTTCTTATTATCGGAGGCTTTTCGGTATCCGCGCATATCAATTGTCAATCCGAGCGTATCGGCTTTTGCGAGTGAATTGAGCATTAACGGAAGCATCACCGGACCGGTTTGCTTGATTTTCCCGATTAAGCCGCCGCCGGGATTGTATCCTCTTGACAGTTGCGCTTCGTTGATTCGAACGCCTTCACGCTGAAGTGTCGGAATGAAGCGAATGGCAATCAAAAACATCAACGCATAATCGCTCGGAATATGCAGAACATAAAGCGCATTGACAAGTTCGCTCGGCTTTGTTGAAATCACCAGCATTTGGAAAGATGAAATCAAAACGGTAAAGCGGAGAATCATCGTGACGGCAAATAGAATTGCACCGTCGGTGACCGGAATGTAGCCGCTGCCGATCGGAATGAGATGGAACAAAATGTTTCCGTTTTTCATTGTCAAAATCGTCAGCAGAATCAGTAAAATACTGAGAAGGACGATAATCGGGAATTGTTTGAGCAAAGCTTTGCCGAGTCCGGAGATGATCGCCAACATCACAATGAAAACAATCATTGCCGCTAAAATGTATTGATTATCGGTTAAAACCGCGGCAATCAGCATGCCGACGGCAAAGATAATTTTAGTCATCGCATTCAGGCGATGGAATAATCCGTTTCCGGGCGTAAATTGCATGATGTCATCCATTTTAATCACCTCTTGCGATTTTAACGTCGGTGCTTTCGATAATTTCACCGACCATTTTTGATTTTTCGGCTGAAACGGCTACAATTTTTCCGAATTGCATTTCAATAACGCGATCCGCGACAATTTCGGCAATTTTCGGGCTGTGCGTCACCATTAAAATTGTCTTCCCCTCATTTCGAATTTTCATCAAAAGCGCCATAATTTCAAAAGATTCTTTCAAATCCAATCCGGTTGTCGGCTCGTCCAAAATTAAAATCGGCTGCCCCATCGCCAAAACACAGGCAAGCGCGAGTTTTTGACGCTCACCGCGGCTGAGGTAGCGCGGATTGACATCTTTTTTCGCCGAAAGACCGACATCTTCAAGCGCCTCAATAATTGCTTCCGCATCGTTTTTGCCGATATTTTTCAAACCAAACGCAACTTCTTTTTCACAAGAATTTTCAAAAAGCATGGTATCGGGATTTTGGAAAACCAAGCCGGCCGTTTCGGCAATTTTTGAAACGCCGAGCTTTTCAATATTTTGTCCGAAAATTTCCACCGATCCGGATGTCGGCCGCAGTAATCCGTTCAAATGTTTAATCAAAGTCGTTTTTCCCGATCCGTTTTCGCCGACAACGGCAACGATTTCGCCGGCGGAAAGTTCCAACGAAACATCGTCCAGCGCTTTGAAATTTTTGCCGTAAATGTGACTCAAATTTTTCACGGCGGCGACCGTTTTGCCGCTTTGTCGGGTTTTTTGAAAATCAGGGACGATTGCCGAATCTTTGACGGGAAGACCGTCATAAACAATTTTTCCGTTTTCCAAACGAATTTGGCGGGTTGCATAATCCACCGTCTCATCCACCATATGTTCGACCAAAACAATTGTTTTGCCGTTGTTCGAAAGTGTTTTTAAAATGGAATAAACTTGAGTTCGGGCCGTTTTGTCCAGTTCGGAAGTCGCTTCATCCAAGACCAAAATCGGTGTCTCTTTTGACAATGCGGCGGCAAACGCAACGCGTTGTTTTTGACCGCCGGAAAGCGAATGAGGTGCTTGGTCGCGAATGATTTTTGTATTGGTCATTTCAAAAAGGTCATTCAATTTTTCATCAATTTCAGATTCGGTCAATTTCCTCGTTTCAAGTCCCGTTCTGATTTCTTCTTCGACCGTCGTAAAAATCAATTGCGCATCGGAATCATCGAAAACCATGCCGACATTCAAGCTTAATTCTTCCATATTTTCGTATTCGTCGGCATATTTTCCCATAACGGTAATGTCGCCGCTGACGGTTCCGCCGTAAGAATGCAGCAGAATTCCGGTAACGGCACGGCAGAATGTTGTTTTTCCCGAGCCGGACGGGCCGGTAACAACCACAAATTCTCCTTTTCCAATGGTTAAATTCATGTTTTCCAATGACGGTTTTTCATTCCCGTCAGCGTTCGCGCCATATGTGAAACTGACGTTATCCAGCACAATGACAGCGTCTTTGTCGGCCGGTTTTTCGTGAACGCCTTTTTGAATCGGCGTTGTTTTTTGCATAACAGCCATGGCCGGCATTGCGACCAATTGAACAATTATTGTATTGGCAATGGCTGCGCCTGCGACAATCGGAATCATTGAAATGGCAAAGGACAGCATCATTGACGGGGAGGCGCCGGCGGTTGCAATATTGACCAGGCAGGTAATTGTAATGAATGTAAATCCGCTGGCAGGCGTTGCAATGACGGCGGTGATTGCCGGTGCGAGCGTTGTTCTGTTGCGGACAATTTTATAGACCAAAAGCGCAACAAAAGCGCCGATCGGCTCGGAAATCAGATTTCCGAGCGGGAAGATCGAGTGGCTGAAAACGGCGCAAATAATACCGGCAACAAGGCCGATTCCGAGCGTTTCTTTGAATTTCGGGACCACCAAAATGATGGCCAGGCAGTAAAATGCAATTGTCAAATTCGCAACAATCGCTCCCGGAATAAACAGGGAAATGTAACGGGCAATGGCGCCGGCGGCAAGTAAAATGCCGACGAGGGCGATATCTCTTGATTTCATGTAAAATCTGTTGAATTCCTAAAATGTTTCTTCATTTTGTTTTAGTTTGTTTTTGTTTCATCATCTGCTTTGGCAAACATCGGCTCATATTTGCTTTTCAGTTCGCGTCGAAGCAGTTTCCATCCGTTCACGCGCGGCAATTCCTTGACGGTGATAATGTGTCTCGGAACTTTGTAGCCGGCTAAATGTTTTTTTGCAAAATCCATCAATTCCGCAGAGCTCTCACAGCCCTCGCGCCAAATGACAGCCGCAATCGGAATTTCACCGCGGTGCGGATGGGCAACGCCGAAAACGGCGGCGTCGGCGACAGCCGGATGTTTAAACAATACTTCTTCAACTTCGGTCGGATAGATTTTCCATCCGGACATAACAATCATATCTTTTTTACGGTCTGTCAGACACAAGCGCAAATCCTTATCGAGATAACCGATATCTCCCGTCAAAAACCAGCCGTCGGGCAAAAACGATTTTTTCGTTTCTTCGGGCATACCATAATATCCTTTGGCAACGGCGGGGCCGCGAAGTGCGATTTCACCGATTTCTCCCTGCGGCAGTTCTTTAGAATAATCATTTTCGTCCACGATTTTAACTTCCGAACAGCAGACGGGATGGCCGACGCTTTGGAATTTGTCGGCGGTTTTATAATCGGCGGGGCGGATGACTGTTCCCGTTCCGATAACAATCGTTTCGGATAATCCGTAGGCGTTGACGACAGGTATGTTGTATCGATAATGAAACGCTTTCCAAATTTCATGATGCAGCGTGCCGCCGCCGGAAATAATTTCTCGAACGGTTTTGATTTTATTTTCCGTTCCTTCCGGACAGTTGACCAATGAATGAATGACGGGAGGCATCCCCGATAGTGCCGTTACCTTGTGTTTTTCGATGAGTTCAATATATTTTTCCGGCTCATAGCGTTCCATCATGACATAAAGCGCACCGGCGTAAAGTGCGGAAATGCCCCAGCTGAGACCGACATGCCCCATCGGATAGATTCCCAAATACACATCCGCTTCCGTAAATTCCATAACATCGCATTCGTTGGACAATGCCGTCGCCCAATTTCCGTGCGTCAGCATTGCGCCTTTGGGCTTTCCCGTTGTTCCTGAGGTGTACTGAATCTGACACATGTCGTCGGAATCTGTCGGCACCGGCGGCAGAATCGGATACGTTTTCATACTTTCAATATCTGCCGGAACATATTTCAAAAGATTCGGAAAATCTTCAAATGCGGTCGTCCCGTCTTCATCCGTTATCACGAGTCGGACACCTGCGTTTTCAATCATGTGCGCCAATTCAAATTTTGTATAAACGCGGTTTGTCGGAACGGCAACGGCGCCGATTCTCCAGATTGCAAAATATGAAAATAAGTATTCCGGCGAATTGTTTAAATAAATTAAAACGCGGTCGCCTTTTTCAATTCCTTTTTCTTTCAGTTTTTCGGCGATGCCGGAGGCAATTGAAAGAATTTCAGCGGAAGTATAATATGTTCCTTTTTCAGGACAATGAAATGCATTTTTCGAAAGCCTGCGCATGTTTGCGTCTAAAAATGTGGTTATGTTTAACATAGTCTATGTCCGTTTCAGTTCTATAATGAACAAATATATACATCGTATATATACTTATCCAACTTCGGGGTGAAAAAAGCAAGTCTGCTTTGGTATTGTGATTCAAATCCATCTCAAAATAATATCAAATGTCGATTTTTAAAAATAAAAAAGGGTGTTAAAGACTGCGGTTGCAATCTTTAACAAGTGAGTTTTGTTCATTCTTTAGAATTTGTACTTTCTTTTGTTGTTGATTCTTAAAAGTACATAAACACCGACGACCAAAACTATGACTAAGGCAACAAGAATTATGCCGTACATTATGTATTTTGTCCACGACGTGCCTTCTGTCGGCTGTTCGGGTGTTACCGGCGGTGTGTCATCTTCAGCCGGCGGCTGCGGTTGCGGCTGAGCGGGCTGCTGGCCTCCGAGAATGGGTGCTGCCGGATTATTCGGGCTGCTGTTTAATTCAACGGTGTAAACCTGAACTCTGTCGTAACCTGCCGTTTGTCCGGTGGATCTTGTCAATGCCGGAAGTCCGTTTCCGTCAATCACAAAAACGCTTTCCAATGTCGTTCCGATAACATCGGACGAATCAATCGGGAAGGCGGCTGTTCCTCTGTAAACGCCGACAAGATTGCTGCCGCCGCTTCTGACGGTTGCATTTTCTTCGCCAAAGTCAATCATTCTCGGATCTGTGTTTCCGACAATGACATTGCTTCCGATAAATACTTCGCTGCGGGAAATGTTTAATCCGCCGCCGGCGGGATCTTTTGCGGTGTTGTTGGCTTTTGCGGTGTTTGAAGCTATGACGGTTTTTGTAATGGTTCCTTTTGCATCATTCCAAGAGGCAATGGCCCCGCCGAAGAATTTTGCGGTGTTGTTGATGGCTGTGCCGGAATCAATTGTGAATGTTCCGCGTCCGAAAAACGCGCCGCCGTAATTGGCTGCGTTGTTGAGGAATGTGCAGCCGGTAATGCTTACGGTTGAGTCGACAGCTTGATGAATCGCGCCGCCGTCGGTTATTGCGTTATTTCCTTTAAATATGGAATATCTAATTGTTCCACTGCTGCCGTTTCCTATTGAAATTGCGCCGCCCGCTCCTGCGGATTTTCCGTTTTCAAAGACATCATTTTCAATAACGAACATGCCTGCGGTTGATATTCCGCCGCTTTCAGTTCCACTGTTATCGAAAAATGTTGAATCTCTGATTTCAACAGTTGTTCCCGCATCGGCACTGATCGGGCTGCCTTTTTCAGCCACGACGTTTCCGATAATTCTGGAGCCGGCAATTACCAATTTTCCTTTTTCCAATTTGATGACATTATATTTATCGGAATGTCCTTCAATTATTGAATTTTGGATGTCGACCGTTCCGTTTTTGATATAAATGGCACTTCCGTCGAGTGTTGCATTATTTCTGTAAATCGAAACAGAATTGAGTTTGACATTGCTGCCATTTGCAATATATATTGCACCGCCCATGCCCGCTTTGTTTCTCTGAATAATACACGAATCTAAAGTCACATCGGCGCTTTCAATTAAAAAGGCGCCTCCGTTTTCGTTCATGACATAACCGTTTTCAACGGTCAGCTGCCGGAAAACGACAGTACTGCCGCTGACCGTAAAAACCGTCAAATCCTGAGTCACCGGACTCGGGTCTTTTCTAACCATAACTTTTTGCTGTCCGCCGATTGTGATGTCTTTTGAAACATTCAATGAGCCGTGTATGACGTTTACAGTCGTCACATTATCGGCAAATACGATTGTATCTCCCGCAGATGCTTTTGCAATTGCCTGACGTAATGTCATGTTACTGGTGTCAATTGTGCTGATATTCACTTTTTCCGTATCGCCGGCAGAAGTAACGACCCATTCCTGAGCTGCCACGATACCGGTTAAGAATAACAAAATCAAAACAGAAAAAATCAAAATTTTTGAAATCTTTGAATACATTTTTTTTCCCCTTTTTTTCTGTACGAAATAATCACATTCGCTTGTCTATTTCGGATAAAATCCGATACGATAAACAATATGATGTTTCAAAATGTATATAAAAATATTTGACATTCTATTGTTTTTTATTTTTTTGTTTTTTCAAAAAATTTTGTTCCATTTTATTTTGATTGCTATCGATTTCTTTCTTTTCATTCTATCTCCCCAGCTTTTTAATTTTAACAAAATTTATATGTCTCCAAAACATTAGGCAATGATTATTCACTTCGGGCGCGTGGCCTAGTCCGGATATGGCAGCAGCCTCCTAAGCTGCAGGTCGGGGGTTCGAATCCTCCCGCGCTCGCTTTTTTATCGGGCGGTCCGAGTGTTTAAAAAAATATCAAATGTTTCGATTGGTTTTTATTCTTAGAATGAATTTGAAATTATTGTTTTTGTATCGTTTATGAAGAGTGGGATTTTATGATTCGAAAAGCCAAGATCAGCGATGTTTTTGAGGTCAAAAGTTTGATTAATTCTTACGCAACGGAAGGCTGTATGCTTTCGCGTTCGTTAGACAGCCTTTTTACACATATTCGTGATTTTGTCGTTATGGAAAAAGACGGCCATGTCATCGGTTGCTGCGGTGTTCATCCGGATTGGGAAGATTTGGGCGAAGTCGTTTCTTTTGCGGTTTCCCGCCCGTATATGCGTCAGGGAATCGGTACGCGAATGCTTGAATCATGTATTGAAGATTCTAAAACAATCGGATTAGGACGGCTTTTTGTTTTGACCAGCAGTCCCGACTTTTTCAAAAAAAGAGGGTTTACGGAGATTCCGAAAGAAGATCTTCCGTGGAAGATTTGGGCCGACTGCGTCAACTGCCCCAAATACCCGGGATGCAATTCGGTTTCACTCATTAAAGAAATCGATTCGGAAAATATTTCAAATTTTAAAAATGCGCATCGTTGATTGAATTATTTTTTTTCAACATTTTTTTTCGTTGTCGTCGGATTTTTAAATCATGGCGTTTTAAATCTTCCGATTCATTTTATTTTGTATACAATTTTTATTTTCAGGAGTCGAAAAACATGGCAGACACATTAAACGTCATCAATAAATCCCCGCAAAAAAAACCGGCAGAGCCCGAAATTGATATGTCCGGCATTAAAAATGTTTATGTCGTTATGAGCGGAAAAGGCGGCGTCGGCAAAAGCACGGTTGCCTGCGCATTGGCGGCCGGACTTGCTCTTCTCGGCAATCATGTCGGTTTGATGGATTGCGATATTCACGGGCCGAGCGTTCCGTCAATTTTCGGCATTCGGCCGGATGATCTCCAAGTTCTTAATGAAAAAATGATTCCGGCAAAACCCGTCGAAAATTTGAATCTCGGCGTGATGTCTATCGGTCTTCTCCTTCCGGATGACGATACGCCCGTCATTTGGCGCGGACCGGCAAAAGCCGGCGCCATCCGTCAATTTTTTACAGATGTCGAATGGGGAAATTTGGATTATTTAATCATTGACCTTCCGCCCGGAACCGGCGACGAGCCGCTCGGAATTATGCAGCTTTTGCCGAAAAACAGCGGCAGCATTATTGTAACGATTCCGCAGGATATTGCACTCACAAGCGTCCGCAAATCTTTAACTTTCCTTCAAAAATTAGAAGCGCCGTTAGTCGGCATTGTCAGCAACATGGACGGTTTAATTTGTCCGCATTGCAGCGAAAAAATCGAACTTTACGGTTCGGACGGAATCGAAAAAGCGGCCGCAGATTTTAAAACTCAGATTTTAGCCCGCCTGCCGATGGATCCGGCTTTTTCAAAAGCGCAAGAAGAAGGGAAAATGGTGGAATGGATGATGAAAGATTCCGAATGGACACAGCAATTCCGCAATGTATTGGAAACAATTGAAAAAACGCGGAATTGAAATTTTCAATTTTTCAATTTTTCCGCAATTCTCAATTTTTCCACAATTTTCAATTTTTCCGCAATTTTCAAATTTTCCACGATTTTATTTTTTTATTTCCTTCAATAAGGTATTCTCCGTTTTTTTTAAAAGATAGGTTTTTATAAGAATCGATTGTTCACTCTCTTGTTGGTTTTGGTTTACAATAGGGTTTTTCGGTTTGCTTCTGTTCAGCGCCTTACATAACTTATTACTTGTATTTGTTTGTGATCTTTATGACTGAAGTAATTGATTTGAATGATAATTCTGAAAAGATAAAAAAAATGGTTTTTGCCGCCCTTTTTGCAGCACTCATTGCGGTTGGCGCATACATCCGAATTCCGATTGGAGCCGTTCCGATTACATTGCAAACATTCTTTGTTCTGCTGGCAGCGGTTGCGCTCGGCAGAAAGTGGGGCGTTGTTTCCGTCGTTGTTTACCTGCTTGTCGGATTCATCGGTTTTCCGGTTTTTACAGGCGGAAGCGGCGGTGTCGGCATTCTATTCGGGCCGACGGGCGGCTATTTGTATTCCTTTATTATCGTTGCTTATTTAGTCGGACTTCTCAGCGAAAAAGTAGAAAAGAAACCGATTCCTTTATTCATTATTTCAGTTTTCGGCAGTTTACTGATTCTCGGAATCGGAACCGTTCATTTAGCCGGCATGTCCAACCTTCCGATAACTGTGGCAATTATGGCGGGTTTTGCTCCGTTCGTTTTCGGGGATATTATAAAATCCATCGCAGTTGCTCTTATTGCGGCTGTCGTCAGTAAGAAAATTAAATCAGCCTAAACTGTGGGGAAAATTATGTTTTCATTCGGAAAATCCAAAAACAATGTTCAATCAAACGAATCCGCCGGTGTTGAATCCGTTTCGGTCGAATCCGATTCCGAGAATGCGGACGTGGATGAAAAATCCGATTACAAGAACGCAAATGAAACTGAAAACGCAAATGAAACTGAAAACGAAAATGAAAATTTAAATGCTTCCGAAACGGCATTTGAAGCGGTTAATTTATCTTTTTCATATCCCGGCAGTTCTCCCGTCTTGAAAAATATTAACCTTAAAATCTTCAAAGGCGAATTTACAATCATTGTCGGCTTAAATGGTTCCGGCAAATCGACTTTTGCTTATCATTTGAACGGGCTTTTAAAACCGACTTCCGGCAAAATGTTTGTTTTCGGGAAAGATACGCGGCAGCATAAAAATTCTTCTCGGATTCATCGGGAAGTCGGCATTGTTTTTCAAAATCCGTACACACAATTCGTCGGCAACACCGTTGAAGAAGATATTGCGTTCGGGCCGGAAAACTTAGGACTTCCCCGCGAAGAAATTCAAAAACGGGTCGATACGATTTTAGATTCGCTGTTTTTAAGAGAGCTGGCTTATCAAGACCCTTCTTCTCTCAGCGGCGGCGAAGCACAGGCCGCGGCAATTGCCGGCGTCCTTGCCATGGATCCGGAATGCATCGTTTTTGATGAAATTACTTCCATGCTGGATTACGCATCCGAAGAACGCATTTCTCATATCGTTGATTCGCTTCAGGAACGCGGAAAAACAATTGTCTACATCACGCACGAGCCGAAAAATCTGCTTAAAGCAGACCGTATTGTCGTGTTTGACAAAGGCGAAATTTCTTTTGACGGAAATGTGACAGATTACATTTCTTCCGGAAAATTCCGTCTTCCGGATATCATTGAAATGATGAGATACCTTCATGAAAAGGGATACGATATTTCAGAAACAGTTTCTGACCCGAAAGAAGCGGCAGAAGAAATTATCCGAATTTTCCAAAAAAGCTGAAAATAAAAACGGTCGATTCAGATGTATAATCCATTTTTAACTTATGTCGATGGCAATTCCTTCCTTCACAAATTGGATCCGCGAACGAAAATTATTACGCTGATCATTTTGGGAGTTACGATTTTCTATACTTTTCATCTGATCAGTGTACTTTCCTTATTTCTCCTGTTTTTTGCCGCTACTGCCATTGCTCGTATTCCTCTGAAAAGAGTCCTTCTTTCTGTCCGCCCTATGCTGTTTTTCATCGGGATTGTTTTTCTGCTTCATTTTCTGTTTACGTCTGATCCTATTTTTGCCGATGTTTATAGGACGGTAGAAATTATTGATCAATTCTATATTTACGGCAATGATTCAGAGTATATTATCTTGGTTCAGCCTCATATTATTCATGTGCTTCCCAACACATATTTTTCAATAATGCCCAGCGTTTACAGCTTTATTACGGGTATCGGCATTGCCTTAAAATTCATTTTACTCATCTTGTTTGCTTCGCTGATGTCCGCCACAACCAAACAATCCGCGATTATTCAGGGCATTGAAAAACTTATTCGGCCGATTCCTTTAAAATGGGCAAATTTGACGTCTCATGATTTGGCTTTAATGATTTTTTTAACGATTCGATTCATTCCGATGTTGATTTCGATTTCTTTCCAAATCATAAGTTCGGCTTCTTCCCGCGCTTTTGAAATCAAAAAACATCCCCTTCAAGGAATCCGAATTATCTCAATCGGTCTCATCAATTCGATTATCTCATTTTCAAATGATGTTTCCATGGCTATGCTGAATCGCGGATATACCGGTGTCGGCAAAACGTCTTTAAATGAATTGAATTTTAAGGTGTATGATGTTGTTTTCTTTATTTTGTTCCTGATTGGTCTGCTGACAGTTATCATTTTCATCGGATTTTTGTATCTGACAATGATTTTTTGGATGTATTACGCGTCTGGCGCATTTTGAAATCCGCTTCTTTTCTCCCGCGCTTATTGAAATCATCAGATTGAGACGATTAGTATCTTTTTGATACTATCTTATTTTATAGAATGGTGTTAAAATGACAGAAGTATGATTAAAAAAAGGTTTGAGAATCTTTTTATTTATTGTATTGTATTGGATGGTTATTCAATGTAAAAATTATATTTCAGGAGACAAAACGATGCTTCAAATTGAGGATTTGAGTGTGGAAGTTGCCAACCGCACTCTTTTAAAAAACATTTCACTTTCGGTGGATAAAGGAGGAACGACAATTCTATTCGGTCCGAACGGTGCGGGTAAATCTGCGCTGCTCAGCACGATTATGGGTTTTTCCAATTTTAAAGTGACAAGCGGAAAGATCTTTTTCAAAGGAAAAGACATTACGGACGCACCGATTAATGAGCGCGCCAAAATGGGAATCGGTATCATGTCCCAACGCCCGCCTAATATTGTCGGTGTTAAGCTTCGCGATTTGGTTGAAATCAGTGCGGAAAATTCAATGCAGAATATTGAAGAGCTTTCTCGTTCGATTGATATGGAAAGATTTTTGGATCGCGACATCAATGTCGGTTTTTCGGGCGGAGAAATCAAGCGTTCTGAGCTTCTTCAATTAAGCGTTCAAAAACCGGATTTTTATTTGCTGGACGAACCCGAATCCGGTGTTGACCCTGTTAATATGGTACAAGTCGGCAAAACAATTCGTAAACTGCTCTGCAATCAGAAGGCTTGCGATTCCCGCGCCGATCGAAAATCATCTCTTGTCATCACGCACACCGGCGAAATTTTAGATTATCTGGATGCTGATAATGCCTACATTTTGTGCAACGGTACCGTTATGTGTTCCGGAAACCCGAACCGTCTGCTGACGGAAATCAAAACGCAGGGATATGACGAATGTATCCGATGCAAAGTCAATACGATTCAGCTTTAAAAGCTGACCGTGAAAAATGAAATGGGTGAAATAAAATGGCAAATGAAAATACTATTCAAAATGATGAAAAGGCGAAGCGCATTCAAAATTCGTTGGACAAAGAAGCCAAATACGGCGGTTTTGTCGATTTGAAGGCTTATCACATTCCGGACGAATCTATGAAAGTAGATAAAATGACGGATTTGAATTCTCTTGTCAAATCTTCATTGATGAATGTCGGAATCACGGCGGACAGCAAAGACGTAAGCGGCAATTTCATGATGTACAACAATCAAGTTTCTCATCGTTCCTCGGCCGTTGACGGTTTGGAACTGATGTCAGTTAAGGAAGCTTTGAAAAAGCATGACTGGCTGGAGGAATACATGTGGAAGCTGGTCGATCCGGAAGCGGATAAATATACGGCAAAAAGCTATTTGGAAGACTCGGACGGTTATTTTATCCGCGTTCTTCCCGGCGTTAAAATTGATTTTCCGGTTCAGTCCTGTCTGATGATCGGCGAAAACGAAGGCTTGCAGACAGTTCATAACATCATTATTATCGAAGAAGGCGCCGAGCTTGAAATTGTGACCGGCTGTCTGACACACGACGATGTGAAACGCGCGCTTCATGTCGGTGTTTCGGAAATGTATGTCAAAAAGAACGGCAAACTGACGTTTTCTATGATTCATTCTTGGGACGAGTCGGTCGAAGTCCGCCCGAGAACCGGTATTCGCATTGAAGCCGGCGGTCAGCTGATTAATAATTATGTCTGCTTAAAGCCGGCCCGCTCGATTCAAACGAATCCGTCCGCTTATTTGGAAGGGGAAGGCGCGTCCGCTTATTTCAACACAATTGCGGTCGCTCATCCGGGTTCTTTCCTTGATATGGGCAGTCGTGTCTTTTTAAACGCACCGAATACGAAAACAGAAATTATTTCCCGAACGATTACAATCGGCGGCGCAATCATTTCACGCGGCGATATTATCGGAAATGCGCCTCAAGTTTACGGACATTTGGAATGCAATGGTTTGGTGATGGATTCTCGCGGCAGCCAACGCGCGATTCCCGCTCTTGAAGCGAATGCGATGGATGTCGAAATGACACATGAGGCCTCCATCGGCCGAATTGCTCGCGATCAGGTGGAATATCTGATGACGCGCGGTCTGGATGAAGCGCAAGCGACCAGCTTGATCGTTCGCGGTTTCCTGAGCGCGGGAATTGAAGGGATTCCCGACATTCTTAAAGAAGATATTGACGACATTATTGCAAAAACGGCAGATGCTTCTTAATTCTGCTGTTTCTTTTTTTGTTTCAATCGTTTTTAAGTAAAAAAGGAAAATGAGGTGAGGTTATTCCTCATCCTGTTCTCTCTGTTCTTTGAGTTTTTCACGTCTGTCGTTTTTCTCTTTTTCTTTTTCCGCTTGCTTCTTTTCTGCCTGAATTTTTTCATAATCCGCTCGGATTTCTTCGGGCGTTCGAACAATATCGGTTTTTCCGATGAATCTGGCCCATGTGCCGGCAGTTGTGAAAATTTGTTCTCGCTTTCCTTTCTGATTCACCATCAGTCCGACAAAAACAAATGCTAATCCGATGATTTCCATAGAAGGCATTAAAAAAATTCCGATTAAAACCAACGAGGACGCCAGAATTCCTTTAAATGCGCCTTTTCTGTATGAAAAATATCCCGTTCTTCTGAAAATACGAAGGTCACGGTAGGTTAAAAAAAGAATTGTAAAATATGCAAAAGCGGCAATTCCAACGTATATTAGTGTCAGCCGGTCCATTTTTCTCCCTCATTGTTTTTATTATTTTTTATGAATTCGTATTTTAATTATGTTTTAAATACGTATTTTAATTATGTTTTAAATACGTATTTTAATTACGTATTTTAATTATAATCAACTTCTTGCTATTAAACGATGATGTTTTTTAAATATGTTTATATCAAATGCCGTTTATTATTTGTTGTTTTATGTTTATCAATTCTATTCATCACTTTTATTATCAAAATCTCAAATCCTTTCGGTTGTTTTTAAGAGGATATAATAATGGAAATCCCTCTCTCTTTTTGGTTTTTGCTTCTGTTTATACTTCTGATGCTGTCGGCTTTCTTTTCGGCCACTGAAACGTCTTACACGACATCCAACAAAATTCGTTTAAAATCAATGGCGGACGGAGGAAATGCTGCGGCAAAACGCGTTTTGAAGCTGACGGAAAATTATGATAAATTCATTTCAACGGTTTTGGTCGGCAATAATATTGTCAATATCGGGTCGGCGTCTATTGCCGCAATTCTTTTTTCTCGGTTCTTTCCCGAAGAAACGGCGGCGGCAATTTCAACGGTTGTGATGACGCTTATCATTTTAGTCTTTGCGGAAACGCTTCCGAAAAGCATTGCAAAAGTTCACGCTGAAAAAATCGCGATGGTTCTTTCAAGGGGTGTTGATATTTTTGCCATTCTTTTCTCTCCTGTTGTTTTTATTTTGATGATTCTGATTCGTTTAACCGGGACGAAAAAAGGGGCGGAAAGCCCATCCGTCACGGAGGACGAGTTGAAATATATTATCGAATCCATTGAGGAAGAAGGCATTTTGGAAGAATCCGAAAGCAATCTCGTTCAATCGGCATTGGATTTTGATGAAACCACCGTTCAGGAAATCATGACGCCGCGGTCAAATATCGTTGCTGTTAATATCAATGACACACCCGATGTTGTTCTTCAGAAAATTTTGAAGGAAGGTTATACGCGAATGCCGGTCTATAATGATAATATTGACAGCATTCTCGGTGTCATCAATGCCAAAGATGTTCTCACGCGGGTTGCTTCCGGAAAGCGCATCGCGTTGAGAAGTTTAGTGAAGCCGGTGGCTTTTGCTTATTTGACGATGAACATTTCTCCGCTTTTAAATGAATTGCGTCAAAATAAAACGCATTTGGCGATCGTGGTGGACGATTACGGCAGTACAAAAGGCATTGTGACGATGGAAGATATTTTAGAAGAATTGGTCGGTGAAATTTGGGATGAACATGACGAAATCATCGATGAAATCGTTTCAGTCGGCGATGAAATTTATGAGATCAGCGGCAATGCCAATTTGGAAGACCTTTTCGATGAGCTGGAAATTGACGGCAAAAATTTCGAATGTGATTATAATACGGCCGGCGGTTGGGCTTTAGCTGTTTTTGAGCGCATTCCGAAAGTCGGCGAGGCTTTTTCATACCAAAATCTCAAAATCACCATTCTCGAAGCGGACGAACAACGTGTTTTAAAATTGAAAATTGAAAAAACGGACGATATTGTTTCTGATGAAGAATCAAAATGCGGGTGCGTTCTTGAATAATCAAAATGAAACGGCGTTATCGGTTCGTCAAAAAGACGCAATTGAATAATCAAAGAGAAACGGCATTATTGAATAAAATCAATATTGAATAAATCAAAAATGTTAAACCTTTGATTTTCGTCTTTAATCATCTGTTCTCTTCTTTTTCTTTTTGATTGATGTGTTTTGCGGTTCTTGTTCTCGTTTTCATCTCTTTCTTCTACGGTTACGTTTATATAGAAGCGTTTACATTAGTTTAATTCCAAATCTGCATTACAGATATGCAAAACAGTTGTTTCAATTATTGATTTTAAGCGGCGTTTTGTAACATTATTATTGTATTATTATGCTTATCACATTTAGGAGGATTTGATTTTGTCAGGACAACCTATTTTTATTTTAAGTAACGGCAGCAAAAGAACAAGAGGTTCCGATGCTCAAAACAACAACATTATGGCTGCTAAAGCGGTCGCAGAAGCGGTCAGAACAACGCTCGGCCCGAAAGGCATGGATAAAATGCTGGTCGATTCGATGGGCGATGTTATTATTACCAACGACGGTGCCGCTATTTTAAGAGAAATGGATATTGAGCACCCCGCGGCCAAGATGATTGTCGAGATTTCCAAGACGCAGGATGCCGAAGTCGGTGACGGCACAACAACAGCCGCCGTTTTGGCCGGCGAACTCCTCGCCAATGCTGAAAGCCTTTTAGAAGACGGCATCCACCCGACGATTATTTCTGCCGGTTACCTTCTCGCTTCCGAAAAAGCACAGGAAATTGTCAAATCCATCGCAATTGATGTTTCCATCGACGATGTGGATGTGCTGAAGAAAATTGCCGCAACCGCCATTACCGGAAAAGGCGCGGAATCCAATAAAGAAAAATTATCCGAGCTCACTGTTCAAGCCGTCCGCTCGATTACAAAAACAGACGCTCACGGTAAAATCGTTGCCGACACCGACAAAATCAAGGTCGAAAAGAGAGCCGGCGGAAGTATTGACGATTCCGAATTAATTGACGGCGTTATCATTGACAAAGAGCGTGTTCACCCGAACATGCCGACCAGCATCCAAAATGCAAAAATCCTTCTTTTGGGAACTGCGATTGAATACAAGAAGACGGAAACCAAATCCGAAATTAAAATTACTTCTCCCGGTCAAATGCTCAGCTTCATTGAAAAAGAAGAAGCGATGCTGAAGGAAATGATTAACAAAGTTCTCGCTTCCGGCGCCAATGTTATTTTCTGTCAGAAAGGAATCGATGACCTTGCTCAATACTATTTGTCCAAGGCCGGCATTTTGGCTGCCCGCCGCATTAAGGAAAGTGACATGATAAGATTGTCCGAAGCGACCAATGCGAAAATCCTCACCAACATTGATGAAATCACCGCAGCAGACCTCGGCTCCGCCGAACTTGCCGCCGAAAAAGAAACAACCGGTTCAAAAATGATTTATGTGACCGGCTGTCCGGGAACAAAAACGGTTTCCCTTTTCCTTCGCGGCGGAACGGAACACGTTGTCGATGCGCTTGATCGCGCCGTTGAAGACGCTATCCGCGTTGTCGGCGTTGCCATCGAAGACCAAAAAGTGGTTGTCGGCGGCGGCTCCCCCGAGATTGAAATTTCACTCCGCCTTCAGGAATATGCGGCAACGCTTTCCGGCAGAGAACAGTTGGCTGTTTCTAAATTTGCCGAAGCGCTGGAAATCATTCCGCAGACACTTGCCGAAAATGCGGGTCTCGACCCGATTAACATGCTTGCCGGCATGAAAGCCGAACACGAAAAAGGAAACAAGAATGCCGGTCTCAATGTTTACATCGGCAAAGTTGAAGACATGTATGCCAACAACGTTCTTGAACCGCTCAGAATTAAGACACAGGCCATCAACGCCGCAACGGAATCCACAATCATGATTCTCAGAATTGACGATGTGATTGCTTCCGCCAAAGCCGCACCGATGCCCCCGGGCGCCGGCGGCATGGGTGGAATGGGCGGCATGCCTCCCATGATGTAAGTGGAAAAGGAGAAATCGCCTCGCTTCGCTTGATGATTTTTCGGGCGGGGAGAGGGCTGAATGTGTTTAATAGGGCGGCTTTGCCGCCCCTTTCTTGTTTTTTGTTTTTTGTTTTTTGTTTTTTGTTTTTTGTTTTTTGTTTCTTGTTTTTTGTTTCTTGTTTTTTGTTTCTTGTTTCTTGTTTCTTGTTTTTTGTTTCTTGTTTCTTGTTTCTTGTTTCTTGTTTCTTGTTTCTTGTTTTTTGTTTTTTGTTTCTTGTTTCTTGTTTCTTGTTTTTTGTTTTTTGTTTTTTGTTTTGTAATTTCAATAATTTTTATTTTTCATCTGATTTCTTTTGGGAGTTATTATCAAAATAAATTTAGAAAAATCTTTATATATCTCTTTTGCATATTTTGTTTTGCACAATTTTACTTGTTTTGAAAAACCCTTCTAACCTCCCAAATCGGGTTTTCGAACGTCCGGCAACTTGTCGGAAGTTAAGAAAGCAGTTTACTGTTTTCTCATTTTTTCAAAAATTGTGCCGGAATTTTAAGTTCATTAAAATCCGTACAAAATACCACACAAAAAAAATCCCCTGCTTTCGAATTTCCGGCCTCCGTCGGAATTCGAAGCACTGTTTTTAAAAAGAATGAAGCGTTGCTTTACGTCATTTGCTTTGCTTTAATGTTTCATTTTATGCTTTGTTTTATGTTCCGCTTTATTCTTTTTCAGCTTCTTTCTTTTTCAAGCCGATTGCTCTGCAGCGGCGGTTGGCGCAGAACTCTTCCGCATCTTTATTCTGTTCTTTAACTCTGAACAAATTCCAACCGCAGACGTCACATTTTTTATCTAAAACAGTTAATCTTCCTTTATCCGGAAGCGATTGCGTGTGACCGCATTGAAGCGTGCATTTCAAAAATCGCCCGTCTTTGTACTCAATCATTTGCATTTTTCCGTCTTTGCAGCGCGGACAGCCGCCGACAAGTTCGGGCGGATTGCAGGCGTTATTCTGATTGCAATTAAAGCAGGGGCCGACACCGATCGCCCATTCGTATTTGCTGCCGACATTCAATACGGCGGCGGCGCCTTTCGGACAGTTTTTTGTCCGCTGAACTGTCAACGCTCCGGTTTTCGGCAGCGGATATGTTTGCGAACAGTCGGGATAGCCGACACAGCCGACAAATCTGCCATTATCGGTTGTAACAATGCGGAGTGCGTTTTTGCAAACGGGGCAGACACCGACATAATTCTTTTTATCGCTCTCGGCGGCTTCCGTTTTAATGCTGCCGCTGAGCTTTGTCACCAATTTATCTTTGTTTTCCGACAAATCGGCGTACATCTTTTTAATCAACGCTGTGCCTTCCGAAATCGCATATTCCTGCGTAATTTTTCCGTCTTCCACTTGCTGAATCAGGTCTTCCACCTTGGAGCGAATTTCCGGACGAATCACGATCGGGACCGCACTATCTAAACTTTCCATCAGCATAAAACCGGTGTTGAGAATTGAAATTGTTTTTCCTTTCGTTTCAAAATAACCGCGCTTTTTGTTTGTTTCAATGTGTGTCGGCGCGGTTGCTTTCGTTCCAATGCCGTGTTTATCCATCAGCGTCAGCAGTTCGGCTTCCGTCAGCTTTTTCGGCGGCGCGGTTTTTGACGCCGTATTTAATATTTTCTTGACGGCGGCGGTGTCGCCTTCTTCGATTTTCGGGAGAAATTTATCGTTTTTCGTTTCAAAATCATAAACGTCCAGCCAGCCTGCAATTTTTTTAATCGAGCCGGCGGCGTCAAACAAATCCTCTTTGATTTTCATCTCAAGTTTCGTCTTTTCAAATATTGCCGCCTCCATCAAATTCGCCAAAAAGTGGCGGCAAATCAAATCGTAAATACTGTAAGCGCCCGGCAGTTTGACGGCCTGCTCCACCGCGTCTTTGGAGGCGCCCTTAATCGGATAAATCGGCGGATGGTCTTTCGCGTCTTTCGGGCCGTTTTTCGGTTTTATTTCTGAAGAAACTATTTTTGAAACAGAAGCCGTATAATCTTTATTTTTAATCAATTCCGCCAGAACGGCTTTAAAATCAAAATCATCAGCATACTTGTTCGTTTCCGTTCTCGGATAACTCGTAAAACCGGAAAGGTAAAGCTGCTCGGCAATTTCAAGCGCTTTTTCCGGACTGATATTCAAAAAAGCCGACGACCGCTTTAAAAATTCCGTTGTGTTCAAAGGAATCGGCGGTGCTGTGCTTTGTTCTTTTACAATCTTCTTATGAACAATTCCCGTTTTTTCGCCTTTCAGCCGTTTCATAATTTCATCGGCGGCTGCTTTTTCTTTTATATTTCCGGCGCGGTGCGTTCCCGTAAAAATTGTTCCGTCCGAATCAAAATCCGCCGTAATTTTCCAAAAGTCTTCCGGCTTGAAATTTCTTATCAGCTTCTCTCTTTCATACACAAAACCGCATGTCGGCGTCTGACACGGACCGATGGAGAGAATTTCCTTCGTAAATGCTTTTTCGCGAACGGAAAGCGTTACATAGCGCGTAAACGCGGCGCCCATTTTCAAATCCAAAATCTGACGGGTTTCAGCCGCCATCGCCAAATTCGCGTCCGGTTCTCCCGGATGGTCGAATGCGTTTTCAATTTCATTTTTTGAAAACGCCGAATATCGGGCTCGTTTGAATTTCGCTTTTGAAACGCGCTCCGCAATTTCTTTTGCTTCAAAACCGATATTC
>JGI994J12354_10000990_pt1 | contig 28793 bp, 26 predicted proteins | sample IntmicLarv3ML3BL_FD_12354 | JGI IMG/M metagenome (IMG submission 12354) | reverse complement strand
GACAGGCCAACCCCAACACAGCGACCAGGAATACCAACACGGAAGCCAGCACAACTAAATAGACCAGGAACACAAGGTCGAGCGGGTGGCATACTGACTGGTGATGCGACGAAGATATATACACTGGTGGCATTGGCATTATCATCAATAGGTGTTATTGTCCTAGCAATTGCTAAAAAGCGTAAAGCTAGAGAAGATGAAAAATTATAAGAAGCACTTTTGCTTCTTATAATTTTGCCTTAAGGAGAATATTTTATGAAGATAAAGGGATTGTATAAGATGTTATTAGTTATTGTGGGGGCGGTAGCTATTTCTTTGGTCGGTTGTGGAGTCGATGAAGAAAAACCAGTAGATGCAACAGCAAAGACACAAGCAGATGAGCAAGAGAGTGCACAAAGTGTGACACCAACTAGTGATACAGAAGATGATAAATCATTAGACTCAGCTAGCGTAGATGGTAAGGATACCGGCGATTTTATAGAGGGCAATGTTCCACAAACGGCAATAGAAGATATTGGCGGTGATGGAATGACTGATAGTACTATGCCAAATATTGCGAGAATGCAAGAGTCCGCGATAGGTGAACCAGTAATGTTTAAAAGTAAAACAGGAGAAGAAGTTTGCTTATTTGCAATTGACTCGGTGCTAAGTTCCGATATGAAAATTGAAAATATGGGCGATATAAAGGGCAAGAAGGTGGTTATCGTTAGTTATAGTTACACTAATCAAATGTCGGCGGGCAATTTGATGTTTGATGATATGAGCTTTAAGTTATTGGCAAACGATGCTGTCAGTATGCCGTACTTTTCTGCGGAATTAGCACAAGCTGATTTGTCAAGAAGAGGCGAGAAAGCTTTCGGGCAAGTAGCATTTTTGGTTGATAAGGACTGCAAAGAAGTTATCGTGGTTTTTGACGATATGTTTATTGATGTCAAAGCCTATTTCAAAGCGAAAATCTCTTGACATGCCAAGGGTTAGATGATAGAATGACAAAGTACGAAAATAAAGAAGAGTGTCCACTCTCACCTTAGCGTGTTTTAAGCGACTAAGTGTTAATATTCGATAGGAGTAGTGCGTGAGTACTATTATTGTGTAGATATTAAAGTGGATGGTCTTGGCGACTAGCCACTTTAAACTTTTTATGGAGGATACGATTATCGGCGATTTAATGATTAATGAACAAATTCGCGATCGAGAAATTCGATTAGTTGGAGAGAATGGCGAGCAACTAGGGGTCATGCCGACATCAGAGGCATATGCCCGTGCAGTTGAGACAGGTCTTGATTTGGTTAAGATTGCCCCTAAAGCACAGCCACCAGTATGTAAGATTATCGACTATGGTAAGTACAAATATGAACTAACCAGAAAAGAAAAAGAAGCAAGAAAGAAACAAAAGACAGTCGATGTCAAGGAAGTTCGCATGTCACCAAATATCGACACCAACGACTTGAATACGAAGATGAATGCAGCCAGAAAGTTTATTGCCAAAGGTGATAAGGTTAAAGTTACTTTGCGTTTTAGAGGACGCGAGATGGCGCACATGCATGCAAGCCGACATATTTTAGTTGAGTTTGCCCAGAATATGGAAGATGTCGCAGTTGTCGATGCACAACCAAAAGTTGAAGGTAGAAGCATGACTATGTTTTTAGTGGGAAAACGCTAAGAGCGAAAACATATACTAAGGAGGAAACACGAAGATGCCTAAAATCAAAACAAAAAGAGCAGCAGCAAAACGCTTCAAGAAAACAGGAACAGGTAAGTTAGTTAGAAATAAAGCTTATAAAAGCCATATTTTGACCAAAAAATCTCAGAAGAGAAAAAGAAATCTGAGAAAGTCGACTGTAACTGATGATACAAACGCAAAAGTGATTAAGAAAATCTTACCATATTTGTAAGATAAAGGTCGAAGGAGGATCATAAGAGATGGCAAGAATTAAAGGCGGCGTAAACGCTAAAAAAAGACACAATAGAGTATTAAAGCTAGCCAAGGGATATAGAGGCGCTAGATCAAAACAATATAGAGTAGCAAAGCAATCGGTAATGCGTGCATTGACTAGTTCATATGCAGGTAGAAAGCAAAGAAAGCGTCAATTCAGACAACTATGGATTGCTCGTATCAATGCAGCAGCTAGATTAAATGGTTTATCATACAGCAAATTCATGTATGGATTAAAATTAGCTGAAATTGAATTGAATAGAAAAATCTTAGCTGATATGGCAGTCAATGACGCAAAGGGCTTCGCAGACCTTGCAGAAATGGCTAAAAGTAAAATAGCATAAGACATTATGATAGAGCGAAACCAAAGGTTTCGCTCTATTTTGAAAGGTAATAGTATGGATTTATTTGGATATATGAAAGAACAACAAATGGAAAAAGAGTCACCCCTAGCGGCACGAATGCGACCAGAGACGTTAGAAGAGGTAGTGGGACAAGAGCATATTATCGGCGAAGATAAGATGCTTTATCGTGCGATAAAAGCGGATAAATTAAGTTCGGTTATTTTTTATGGACCGCCAGGAACGGGTAAGACGACGTTAGCGAAAGTCATTGCCAATACCACCAAAGCGACCTTTAGGCAACTAAATGCGACCACTTCAGGCAAAAAGGATATGGAAGTGGTAGTCAAAGAAGCGCAAGATGCGTTGGGTATGTATGGCAATAAAACAATTTTATTTGTTGATGAAATTCATCGTTTTAATAAGGCGCAACAAGATTATTTGTTGCCGTTTGTTGAAGATGGTACTTTGGTCTTGATTGGAGCGACGACGGAAAATCCATATTTTGAAGTTAATGGGGCGTTGATTTCACGCTCAATCATTTTCGAGTTAAAGCCATTAGCAAAAGAAGATATCGAAAAGCTTTTGCAAAAGACTATCTCCGATAAAGTTAAGGGCATGGGTATGTATAATACCGTCTTAGATGGTGATGCTAAGGAGTTTTTAGCTGATGTCGCAAGTGGCGACGCTCGAACTGCGTTAAATGCGATTGAATTGGCGATTTTAACGACTAAGCCTGACGATAACGGCATTATCCGTATTGATATGGATACAGCATCAGAGTGTATTCAAAAGCGTGCCGTGCGTTATGATAAAAGTGGTGACTCGCATTACGATACGATTTCGGCATTTATTAAGAGTCTGCGTGGTTCGGATCCCGATGCGGCGGTTTATTATTTGGCGAAGATGTTATATGCAGGGGAAGATATTCGATTTATTGCTAGAAGAATTATTATTAGTGCATCAGAAGATGTCGGTAATGCTGACCCGCAAGCATTGATTTTGGCAACGGCGGTGGCACAAGCGGTGGAGCGAATTGGTATGCCAGAAGCACAACTAATTCTTTCNCAGGCAGTGACTTACATCGCCTCGGCGCCAAAGAGTAACGCGGCATGTCTGGCGATTGGAGCGGCTTTTGAATCAGTTGGACGAGTTAGAACAAGTGTGCCAATTCATTTGCAAGATGCTCACTATAAGGGAGCGGCAAAACTTGGACATGGACAAGGCTACAAGTACGCTCATGATTACCCTAACCACTACGTGATACAAGAATATTTACCACCAGAGATAAAGGGAGCGAGATTTTATGTGCCGACGGAGATGGGCTATGAGAAGAAAATCAGAGAACATTTTGAATTTTTGAAACGTGGGGAACAGTCAGATATATAGAGTAGGAAGCAGTCATCCTGAACGAAATGAAGGATCTTAAAAGATAGATTCTTCGTTGCACTCAGAATGACATTTTGTTGCACTCAGAATGACATTTCATTGCACTTAGAATGACATTTCGTTGCACTCAGAATGACACAATAATATCTCAAAGCAATTCTTTCATTAAATAAGCATACACGTCTTGATTTTTCTTCTTCCAATTATCGCAAATAGCTTTCGCTACAGCTTCGCTAGGAACGCTTAATTCTAGATTAACCAAAGTGCTATTACTTTCTTTGACTTTGCAAGTGACGATATAATCTGCACTGGTAGCTTTGTGGTAGTCGGCGATGATGGATACTTCGTTGCGTAGCTCGTAGGAATTTTCCTCAAGATAGCGGTGAATATCTACCTTAATATCATCGGAAATCTGATTGTCAAAGTAGTTTATAGTATTTTGCCCCTCTTCGCGCATATGGTAATAAGTGTTATTGCGAATGGTTTCAGTTTCTAAAAGGTTGGCATCAATCATCTCCGAAATGGCTTCTTGCAAATGAAAATACGAGGTATAGCCATGCTCTAAAATGAAATCAGAAAGCTGTGTATTAGTCATTGGAAAATTGACTTTCCGAAGCATATATAGAATTATCAATTTGTAAAGAGTTGAGGACTCAGATAACATTTTATATCTCCTTGTGATAAGTTTTTCCTTGCCAGGCATCTCTTTTGCGCATCTGATGGTGCAATTCATTTAGGACAGTCCGCTTAGCACTGCTCCAAGTTGGCGCAATTAATAGGTCACTAGGGCCATCACCCGTAACACGATGGACAACGATATCGGGTGCTAATCGTTCAAGGCAAGTAATTAATAAGTCAAGGTATTCAGCTTTAGCAAGTACGTCAAAAGCACCATTGGCATAATCCGTTGCAAGGTCGGTACCTTTTAGCACATGTAGTAGCTGTAATTTAATTCCTTGAATATCAAGTTTATTCAAATAATCAATGGTTGCTAACATATCTGTAAAAGTCTCGCCAGGTAAGCCTAAAATAATATGAACGATAACATCAATATTCACTCTGCGTAAAGTAGCCAAAGCACTTTCAAAGCATGGCAATTCATAGCCCCGGCGAATGTAGTTAGCAGTTCGTGGATGAATAGTTTGTAGGCCTAATTCGACCCAAACGGGTTTTTGGTGATTTAATTCAGATAAAAGGATAATGACATCCTCGCCAAGACAATCAGGTCTAGTTCCGATTGATAACGCTACGATATCAGGATGAGCGATAGCTTCGGTGAAAATGTCTCGCAGGTGCGATAACTCACCGTAGGTATTAGTATACGCTTGAAAATAAGCGATAAACTTAGTGACAGGTCGCTTTTGTTGTAGAATGGCTTTTTGCTGTTCAATTTGAGCTGTTATTGATAAAGATTTCTCAGCCGCAAATTCGCCAGAGCCACCAACACCGCAAAAAATACAACCACGAGTATCAAGCGTACCGTCGCGGTTGGGGCAGGTCATGCCACCAGAAAGAGTAAGTTTATAAGTCTTTTCACCAAATTGTTCTTGCAACATCGAATTCAAAGAATTATATCGTTTATCAATCCATCTCATATCAATTCTTTTTAAGGCGGTCAAAAATCATCTCATAGCCATCGCTGCCGTATTCTAATGAACGGTTGACGCGACTGATAGTAGCTGTTGAAGCACCAGTTTTATCGGAGATTTCTAAGTAAGTTTTCTTTTGGCGTAGCATCTTAGCAACTTCAAAACGTTGTGACAATGAAAGTAATTCATTGATAGTACACACATCTTCGAAAAAGGTGTAACATTCTTCTTTATTTTTCAAACATAAAATTGCATCGAAGAGCTGGTCGACAGCTTCGGTACGAATTGTTTTTCCCATAGTGCGTAGGCTCCTTTCGGGCGTGTTTTACTACTGATATTTTCTTGCTGGTACTTCACTGTACCACATTAAAAATGTAAAGTAAAGAAGCAAAAATGAAACAGAAAACTTGTTCGATTTCTTGTCTTTATTTCATTGACTTAGTGAGTGCATTTATACTATACTATAGAAATAGAGTTTGTGATTAAGATGATGGAGAATATACCTTATGCATATATATGAAGGACTTAACAAAGAGCAAGAAGAGGCGGTATTACACGTTGATGGACCACTTTTGATTTTGGCAGGAGCAGGTTCGGGCAAGACCCGTGTGTTAACCCATCGAATTGCATATTTAATAGAAGAACAGCAGGTGAAGCCATGGAATATTATGGCGATTACTTTTACTAATAAAGCAGCTGAAGAGATGCGTGAGCGGGTCGATAAGATTGTTGGATTTGGTTCAGATAGCGTTTGGGTAGCGACATTTCACTCGACTTGTGTACGGATGCTGAGGCGTTTTATCGACCGTATAGGCTATGAGAATAATTTTACCATTTACGATACCGACGACCAGAAGACACTGATTAAAGAAGTTTGCAAGATGCTTGATATAGATACCAAGCTACACAAGGACCGTTTTTTGATGTCAGCAATCTCATCAGCGAAAAATGAAATGATTTCACCAGAACAGTATGAGCGGGAAGCAAGTGATTGGTCGCAAAGAACGGTTGCACAAGTTTATGCTACGTATCAAGAAAAGTTAAAGAAGAATAATGCTTTGGATTTTGATGATTTGTTAGTCAAGACGGTGGAGCTTTTTGAGCGTTGTCCCGATGTCCTAGAGAATTTCCAAGAACGCTTTCGTTATATTATGGTGGATGAGTATCAAGATACTAATACCGTTCAATTTAGATTTGTTAGTTTATTGGCGAAGAAATATGAGAACCTTTGTGTAGTTGGCGATGATGACCAATCTATTTACAAATTCAGAGGGGCTAATATTGCCAACATCTTGAATTTCGAAGAGATATTTCCACAGGCGAAGGTAATTAAGTTGGAACAAAATTATCGTTCAACGGGGAATATTTTGGCGGCGGCTAATGAGGTTATTCAGAATAATTATGGTCGCAAGCCTAAGAAGTTATGGACTGATAATGAACAAGGCAAGGCGATTAATTTTAGGCAGTTTAGCAATGGGTTTGAAGAAGCGGAATATGTTGTAGGCGATATTTCTAAGCGCGATAGAGAGGGCCAAGGGCGATACAAGGACTGTGCAATTTTGTATCGAACCAATGCTCAGTCACGTTTATTTGAAGAGAAATTCTTAATGGCGAATATTCCCTATCGCATTGTAGGCGGGGTGAATTTCTATGCCCGCAGGGAGATTAAGGATTTGTTAGCTTATCTTAAGACGGTTGACAATGCTCGTGATGATGTTGCTGTACGTCGTATCATCAATGTCCCAAGGCGTGGTATTGGCGCAACGACGATTGGCAAAGTTCAGGAGTATGCCTACCAGATGGATATTAATTTTTATGAGGCTTTAGCGGACGAGCAATGTGCTTTTAGATTAGGTAATGCGGCTAAGAAGATTAATTCATTTGTGAATTTTATTACGGTTATGAGAGCACAATCGGAGCATGTCTCAGTCTTGGAATTATTGAATTTGATTATTGATAGAACGGGCTATGTTAGAGAATTGGAAGCGGAAGAGACAGACGAGGCACAAGCGCGGATTGAGAATATCGATGAACTTATAACCAAGGTTGTTAGTTATGAAGAGACGGAAGAAGAACCGACATTGAGTGGGTTTTTAGAAGAAGTTGCGTTGATTGCGGATATCGACAGCGTTGATGCTAGCGATAATCATGTCTTACTGATGACATTACATAGCGCCAAAGGATTAGAATTTCCGTATGTGTATTTGGCGGGCATGGAAGATGGGATGTTCCCAAGTTTTATGGCGATTGGTTCAGAGGATTCGACTGATATCGAGGAAGAACGCCGTCTTTGCTATGTGGGCATTACTAGGGCGATGAAAGAATTGACGATGTGTAGCGCCCAACAACGTATGATTAGAGGCGAGACGCAGTACAATAAAGTGTCACGATTCATCCATGAAATCCCACGCGAATATATCGACATGGGACATGAAATCCGTGAACGCAAACGACCAGAGGCGCCAGCGCATAATGCTTACCAGCAGATGAAAGAAGCATTTAAGACTAGGGTATTTAAACCGCAGGACTTTAAGGTTAGTAAACCAGATAGTCTAGACTATGAGGTTGGCGATACGGTTAAGCACATCAAGTTTGGCGTGGGGATAGTTAAGAACATTATTGAAGGTGGCAAGGATTACGAAGTTACCGTGGACTTTGACCGTGTTGGTGTTAAGAAAATGTTTGCTGGATTTGCAAAGCTGAAGAAAGTATAATATTTTTGTGGAAATATGATATAGATGATGATATACTAAGGTTAATCAAAGGAAGGATGGTGTGCTTTATGAATAAAATTGATGAATTAGTATCTCTATTACACAGAAAAGAGAGCGAAGGGGCTAAGAATAGGAACACGTTATTATGGGTTCTAGCGATTGTAGGTTCTGTAGTTGCAGTGGCAGGTATTGCTTATGGAGTATATCGTTTTTTAACGCCAGACTACTTAGAAGATTTTGAAGATGACTTTGACTTTGACGATGATTTCGATGCTTATTTTGAGGACGATGATACGGATAAAGTAATTACCGAATAGCAAGCATGGTTTTGTTACAGGATTATAAAAGCAGGAAGGCACGTGTTAGGGAATTCAATTGTGCTACCTGCTTTTTCGTATAAGGAGAGGGAATTTGAAAAAGGGTGAAATTGGCGAAGGACAGATTACCAAGGTGTCATTTCCTAACAAGGGCGAAGTGCCTTACGATGGAGAGAAAGTCATTGTTAAGAATGGTATGCCAGGACAGAAAGTCAAGTTTGTCATTAATAAAAAGCGGAAAAATCGCATAGAAGGACGACTGCTTGAGGTTTTGGAAAAATCACTGCTAGAAGTTAGGCAACCAGCTTGCAACATTTTCCCAGCTTGTGGCGGTTGCATGTATCAGACTATGGATATTGATGCACAAGTGGCGATGAAGTCAACTCAAGTAAAAGAATTATTAGATGAGGTTTTAATTCGTGGCGGTCAAGTTGACGAGATGGGACAAGCTAATTATCGATTTGAAGGCATTAAAAAAAGCCCTCAAGAATTTGGCTACCGTAATAAGATGGAATTTTCATTCGGTGATGCGGTAAAAGATGGGCCATTAACTCTGGGACTTCATAAAAAGGGCAGTACGTATGATATTCTAACGGCATCTGATTGTCAGCTAGTGCCAGCTGATGTGACAAGGATTTTGGAAGTAGTGTTGGAGTATTTCAGGGAAAATCCGGCACCATTTTATAAGAAGATAACGCATGAGGGATATTTGCGACATTTATTGATTAGAAGTGCGCCAACGACAGGCGAGATATTAGTTAATCTTGTAACGACTAGTCAAGCAGAGTATGATTTGGACGGATTAGTTGAAGATTTATGTGCACTTAAATTATCGGGAAGTATCAAAGGCATTTTGCATATTGTTAATGATTCATTAGCTGATGTGGTGCAAAGTGATGAGACACGAATTTTGTACGGGCAGGATTATTTTTATGAACATATCTTGGGGTTACGATTTAAAATCACACCATTTTCATTTTTCCAAACTAACTCGCTAGGGGCAGAAGTGTTATATAGTGTAGCACGTGAATACATTGGTGATACTAAGGACATGACGGTCTTTGACCTCTACAGCGGGACGGGAACGATTGCTCAGATTTTAGCTAATGTAGCCCGAAAAGTAGTGGGCGTTGAGATTGTTGAGGAAGCAGTGGCGGCGGCGAAGCTAAATGCAAGAATGAATGGATTGGAGAATTGTTCATTTATCGCAGGAGATGTACTAAAAGTTTTAGATGAAATAGAAGAGAAACCAGACTTTATCGTACTTGACCCACCACGTGATGGCATCCACCCTAAAGCATTACCGAAAATTATTGATTACGGTGTGGATAGGATGCTTTATATTTCTTGTAAACCAACTAGTTTGGCACGAGATTTGGAGGTATTGCTTGAAGCGGGGTATATGGTAGAGAAGGTTTGTTGTGTAGATATGTTTCCGCAGACACCATTATGTGAAGTGGTGACGTTGTTGTCCAAACCATAACTAGACAGTAAAAACGTAGGGGACGGCTCCATGCCGTTTTGCAAAAGGAGGAATAATGATGAAAAAGATGATATGGTCGCTAGTGTTAACAATTGGAATAGTTGGGTTTTTTGGACCGTTTGTTATCATGGGATTTGGGATAGATTACGATGCGTTGATAGGCAATGATTCTTTGGCATTTTTAACTTGTATCATAAGCATGTTAGCGATTATCGGAAGTTGTATAGTTTTGTATCGCAGTAGTGAGAAATTTAAGAAGGTGCTACAAGTGATTGGCGGATGCGTACTGTGGTGGATATAGATAAAAGCAGCCATTGCAAAGTTTGCAACAACTGCTTTTGATAGTCATCTTAATTGCTATTTTGAAATAAATCCGTTACGAAGTTGCCGAACGTCATTAATGGTTATTACAGCTTCAGGGCTGAATTCATTTATGATGGATATGGCAGCGGGAACGCTTTTGCGTTTAACGTAAATCATTAAGATATTTACAGGTCCACCCATGCCCTTAGCGGCAACGATGGTGACACCAAATTCTTTTTCGCGAAGAACATTAGCGGTGATATTTGTCTTATCTAGGGGTACAACAACTTGAATGCATGAAAGCCCTAAAGCGAGTTTGCCTTCTAGGGTTACGCCTAAGTAATTACCACAAGAAAAGGCTAGACAGTAGATGATTAATTTGAAAGGGTCGTCCATTAAGTCCTTTAGGACATTGCTGGCTAAGACTGCCCAAATCATAACTTCGAAAAAGCCAATCATAGCGCCTTTGAGTTTTTCTCCACGATTGACGAGAACCATGCGCATGGTAGCTAGGGACACTTCACACAATTTAGCTAGGAATACAAGTATATATAACATAATAAAACCTCCAATATATAGGTATTAAATTCCAAGGTTATAGCTTCAAGAACAATAATAGCACAACAGCGAGGTTTTTAAAAGGATTTGTGTTAGGAAAATAAGCACAATTAAAAAGTATATTAAAGGAGCGGTGTAGATAGATTAAAGTGATGTTATATGAAACTTAATTATAAAAATGGCATGAAAACGGGAGGAAGAAGGCATGAGTTATTTAGGAAAAGAAATTGGGAAATTGGGATTTGGTTTGATGCGTTTGCCAATGCAAGGGGCGGATGTAGATATTGAACAGTCAAAAATCATGGTAGACAAATTTATGGAGGCGGGATTTACTTATTTTGACACGGCGTATGGTTACATTGAAGGAAAGTCTGAGGAGGCAGTAAAAGAAATATTGGTTAAGCGCTATCCAAGAGAGGCATTTCAATTGGCGACCAAGCTTCCAGCATGGGCGGGCGCTAAGACAGCAGAAGAAGCAAAGCAGATGCTTCAAACTTCGTTGGACCGAACCGGTGCAGGTTATTTTGATTATTACTTATTGCATAATTTGGGTGGCGACCGAATAGACGTTTTTGACAAGTTTGGGTTATGGGATTATGTACAAGAGCAAAAGGCCAAAGGGGTAATAAAGCACGTTGGTTTTTCACTTCATGATTCAGCAGAGGTGCTAGATGATATTTTGACTAAGCATCCAGAGGTGGAATTTGTTCAACTGCAGATTAACTATGCAGATTGGGAGAGTGCCAGTGTACAATCTCGCGCATGTTATGAGGTTGCCCTAAAGCATGACAAGCCAATTATTATCATGGAACCAGTTAAAGGTGGTCTATTAGCAGTGCCACCAAAAGCAGTGGCGGATATTTTAACAGAAGCCAATCCGAAAGTGTCAGCTGCTTCATGGTCGCTTCGTTATGCAGCGTCATTAGATAATATTATTACAGTATTGAGTGGAATGTCAGATATCGCGCAGATGGAAGATAATCTAGTGACAATGAAAGATTTTAAAGTATTAGATGAGGCGGAAGTGGCGACTATCAAAAGAGCACAGGTGGCTATTGATACTATCCAAGGTATTGATTGTACGGGCTGCGACTACTGTACTAAGGATTGTCCAGCAAATTTGGCAATTCCAGCAATTTTTGGAGCGATGAATAAATACCTTATTTACGATAATTTGCAAAGTGCTAAAGGTGAGTACAACGGCTGGATTAAGGGTGCTCTAAAAAGCGATGCGGCGAATTGTATTGCCTGCGGTTTATGTGAAGAAGTTTGTCCGCAAAAATTGCACATAATAGAAGAATTAAAGCGTGTAGACGAGACGCTGAGTTAATAAAAGTGTGGTAATTTAGTTTCAGGAGATAAAAAGCCAACCAGAATTTACGCTAGTTGGCTTTTTTACTTTATAGAAAATACATCCTATAAAGTAAAAAACGCTCCGTGGGATGCACACACTGTGTAGTGGAAGGCTACTGTGTAGCCACACAGTGGTGTAAAAGTGAACAAGTCCCTCATGAGTGAGGGATTAGGGAGTTGAAGTGGACTTGTCCACTTTGTTAAAATAAGATAGACTTAAAGCAATAGGTATAGTAGAATGAAGCCATGTTTCAAAATAACCCATTGAGGGCGTAGGGAGGAAGTAGTGGAAAATAAAAAGAGGTATGGTCTATTAACGGCCACCACAATGATTGTGGGAATTGTAATTGGTTCGGGGATATTCTTTAGAACGGATGATATTCTAGAGTATACCAATGGAAGTGTACGATTAGGCATATTGGTATTTACAATAGCCGCCATAAGTATTATATTTGGTAGTTTAACTATTAGTAATCTTGCTATGCTGACTGATAAGACAGGTGGTGCAATGGCATATGCAGAAGAATTTGTAAGTGAGCGTTTTGGTTGTGCATTTGGTTGGTTCCAGACATTTGTTTATATGCCAACTTTAACAGTGGTTCTTTCTTGGGTATTTGGTATTTATTTTTGTCAATTATTTGATATAGAGGCTGGTTTAGGTGGGCAAGTTGGAATTGGTGTAGTTTGGTTTATAATATGTTTTGCGTATAATCTGATTTCTCCAAAACTAGGTGGAATTTTTCAAAATGCATCAACATTTATTAAACTCATCCCATTGGCAACTATTGCTATTGCAGGCTTAGTTTTAGGTAATCCAACCGCAACATTAGCCACTCCTTCGGCAGCAGGGAGTTCACTAGGATGGATAGCGGCTATTGGACCGATTGCATTTTCGTTTGATGGATGGATTTTTTCGACGACTATTTCAACTGAAGTTAAAAATGCTAAACGCAATTTGCCATTAGCATTGGTGATAGCACCAATTTTTATATTGGCATGTTATTTGCTATATTTTGTTGGAGTGAGCGCATATTTGGGACCAGAAACCGTAATAGCCTTAGGCGATGCAAGTGCGGGTGAGATGGCTAATCAAATTCTTGGCGGTTTTGGCTCAAAGGTGTTGGTGACGTTTGTTGTCATCTCGATTATGGGAACGATTAATGGGGTAGTAATGGGAACAATTCGTTTACCTTATGCGTTGGCATCTAGGGAAATGTTGCCAGGAAGCAAATGGATAGGTCAGATGAATGAAAAGTATCAGATGTCAATCACATCGGGAATGTTTGCTTTTGCTGTTTGCTTGGTGTGGTGGATTATCCACTATTTTACAATGAATTTCGATTTGTTGGGTAGCTCTAATATTTCTGACATTTCTATTGTTATGACTTATGTATTGTTCATTGTATTATATTTTAAAGTATTTATGCTTTGGCGCGAAGGAAAGGTTAAAGGTATTGTTAGGGGGATTATTTGTCCTATCTTAGCCACAGCGGGTTCTGTTTTTATTGTCTATGGTGGATTGCAAAATCCATATTTCTTTATTTTCGTAGGAATATGTGCAATTGTCTTCACAATAGGGTATCGCTTCAGTTATAGCAATGCGTCAAAGGGCAAAGAATAAGAGTAATAAAGCAAGGGGAAAATATCTTCAGAATGAGAAGAGAAACAAATACACAATATGTAAAAATTACCAAAATATACAAGTTACTTTTGTTGATATGTGCATTATATATTACCTTGATGTATATTTACATGAGGGAGGTGATAAGATGAGATACGGTTACGTTAGAGTATCAACAAAAGATCAAAATATTGAGCGGCAAATGGTGGCAATGAGTGGCGCAAATGTCCCCGCTCAAAACATTTTCGTGGACAAAGTTTCAGGAAAAGATTTCAATCGACCAGCATACTTGCGAATGGTAGGAAGATTGCAAGCATATGATGAATTGTATATAAAATCTATTGACCGCTTGGGGAGAAACTACGAGGAGATAGTCGAACAATGGAATATGTTAACCAAAGTAAAGAATATTGATATTGTAGTGCTGGATTTTCCATTGCTCAATACGAAGAACAATGTCAATGGAATTACTGGTAAATTTATTGCCGACCTTGTTTTGCAAGTGTTATCCTATGTTGCACAAGTTGAGCGTGAAAATATTCACAAACGACAGATGGAGGGTATTATCGAGGCGAAGAAACGAGGCGTACGATTTGGGCGACCACCAGTGGTATTTTCACGAGATTTTGCTGAATTAGCAACTCTTTGGAAAAGTGGACGCATTAGTCTACGCAAGGCATCAGGAGTGCTAGGAGTTAGCCATAAAACTTTTGCTAAGTGGGCGCGAGACTCTTAAAATTCAACCTGCGGAGTTGCCTAGAAAGCACCTCCGCATTTACATTATTAATCGAAAGGATAACAACTATGAAAATATTAGTTAGTGCTTGTTTGATGGGTGAGAGTTGTCGCTATGATGGCAAAAGCAATTGTATTGGTTTGCAAGATAAATATCCGCATTTGACATTTGTTAAAGTTTGTCCTGAGGTTATGGGCGGATTGCCAGTGCCACGAAGTGGCGCAGAGATTTCAAAAAATCAAGTGATTACACTTGGTGGCGATGATGTTACCAAGGAATTTGCCAAGGGAGCACAAAAGGCGTTGGAAGTTGCGCTTAAGAACAAATGCACAGTAGCGATATTAAAAGCTAAAAGTCCTTCATGTGGAAGCGGGCAAATATATGACGGAACATTTACTGGCACCTTGATTGCAGGCGATGGAGTGAGTGCGACGTTGCTTAAAGCAAATGGCATCAAAATATTTTCAGAAAAAAATTTGGAAGAATTTGAGGGGCATTTGCGCTCTTGAAGAGAAGATGAGAAACTTGAATGATTGATTAGTATAGATATGTAACTGGGATATAGTTAATAGATGGAGGTAGTCATGATGGGAACGGACATAATGAGATGCGCATGGGCAGGCGAAGATAAATTGTATCAACGTTACCATGATGAGGAATGGGGTATTCCTGTACACGATGATGGAAAGCTGTTTGAGATGCTAATTTTAGAGGGCGCTCAGGCAGGTTTGAGTTGGATTACGATATTAAGACGTAGAGACAATTACCGCAAGGCTTTTGACGGATTTGACATTGATACAATTCTTACCTATGACGAGCGTAAGCTTGAAGAATTAAGGCAGGATGAGGGGATTATTCGCAATCGTTTGAAAATCCAATCAGTTGTAACCAACGCAAAAGCTTTTAGGGCAGTTCAAGAAGAATATGGTAGCTTCGATAAATTTATTTGGGCATATGTGGATGGCAAGCCTATTATCAACAAATGGAGCGATATTTCACAATTACCAGCAGAAACTAAACTATCAGCCACGATTAGCAAAGAATTGAAAAAGCGCGGGTTTAAATTTGTTGGACCAACGATTGTCTATGCCTATATGCAGGCAATAGGTATGGTTGACGACCACACGATGGATTGTTTTCGGAGGGGATAGTAACTAGAAGTTCTGGTTACACTTCAATTTTTAAATGATATTTCATTTCAAAGTATTCTTTGGCATTGCTGAGTGTGTTACAATTATATGTAATAGATTTTAGGAGACGTGAGGGTGAGATATGGTGGAAAAACAAAATGTTGAATGGAAAGTAAAATGGAAAGATGACTATTTGGCATGGTTATGTGGATTTGCAAATACACAAGGTGGTAAACTCTATATTGGCGTGGATGATAGTGGTGTCGTAATTGGTGTTCATAACTTACATAAACTGCTTGAAGATTTGCCAAATAAAATACGTGATGCAATGGGAATTATTGTAAACATAAATTTATTGCAGAAAAATAATAAAGAGTATATTGAGATTGAAGTACCACCGTATCCTATTCCTATTTCTTGCAAGGGTAGCTATTATTATCGTAGTGGGAGTACGAATCAAACATTATCTGGTCCTGAATTGGAAAGGTTTATTCTGCACCGTCGCGGTGCGACTTGGGATAATATGCCATTGCCAACATTTACTATAGAGGATATAGATGAGGGGGCTGTAAAGAAGTTTAAGAAGTGGGCTATAAGTAAAGGTCGTATAGATAAAGACGTGTTAGACGAACATACAGAAGTTTTGATGGAAAAGTTACATCTGCTCAATGCAGGTTGTTTGACTAATGCGGCTATGTTGTTATTTAGTGAAGACCCAGAAAAGTGGCAACTTGGAGCGTATACAAAGATAGGTTACTTTGAATCGGATGCGGACTTAATGTATCAAGATGAAGTTCGTGGTTCTATTTTAGTTCAAATTGATAAAATCGTGGAATTAGTATATTTAAAATATATGAAGGCCAAAATAACTTACGAAGGGATGCAGCGAATTGAAAAATATTTTGTGCCAGAAGCAGCTTTGCGAGAGGCACTTTTGAACGCGTTATGTCACTCGAACTATTCGCGGGGCATACCAGTTCAAATTAGTGTATATGAAGATAAACTTTATATTGCCAATGGTGGACAACTCCCTGAAAGTTGGACGATTGATAATCTAATGACGAAGCATATATCAATACCATTTAATCCTAATGTTGCCCACGTGTTTTATCTTGCAGGTTTCATCGAAAGTTGGGGGCGTGGTATTGAAAAAATTTGTAATGCGTGTCAAGAAGATGGTATTGCGAAACCACAGTTTACAATTAACCCCGGAGATATAATGATAAAGTTTTCGGCACCTGAAGAGCGAATTGTTCGTTCATCTGTTTACAGGAGAACTGATAGGGTGACTGATAGGGTGACTGATAGGGTGACTGATAGGGTGACTGATAGAGAGGCGGAAGTTCTTTCTTTACTACAGGAGGACCCTGCATACACATATGATATTTTGGCAGAGAGAACAGCTATTAGTAGAAAGAGTATCTCTTTAATTATTAAGGCTTTAAAGAAAAAGAAAATAATTGAAAGGGTTGGTTCTGATATAAAAGGATATTGGAAGATTAATATATAGTAGAGCAGAGGAGTAGTATATCAATGAAAGAAAACCAGATTTTCAAATTGTATTCAGAATATAAGCCTACGGGGGATCAACCACAAGCAATTAAGGAGCTTGTTAACGGGTTTGAAGAAGGCAATCAAGCCCAGACTTTACTAGGGGTTACGGGTTCTGGTAAGACTTTTACGATGGCTAATGTCATCGCAGAGCTTAATAAGCCAACGCTTATTATCGCCCATAACAAAACTTTGGCAGCCCAACTTTATAGTGAATTCAAAGAGTTCTTTCCGGACAATTCTGTTGAATTTTTTATTTCATATTACGACTACTTCCAACCAGAAGCCTATGTACCTTCATCAGACACATACATTGCCAAAGACTCATCAATCAACGAAGAAATCGATAAATTACGTCTTTCAGCAACTGCAGCTTTAAGTGAGCGCAAAGATGTTATTATCATTTCAAGTGTTTCATGTATTTATGGAATTGGTAGTCCGCAAGATTATCAAAATATGATTATTTCACTGCGTCCAGGAATGCAAAAGGATAGAGATGAAGTATTACGCGAATTGATAGATATCCAATATGACCGTAATGACATGGATTTCCATAGAGGGACTTTTCGTGTTCGTGGTGACGTAGTAGAGATATTTCCGGCCGATTTTTCAGAGTCGGCTTATCGAGTAGAGTTCTTTGGTGATGAGATTGACCGTATTACTAAGATAGACGTACTTACAGGAACGGTCAAAAGTGAGATGCAGCATATTGCTATTTTTCCAGCTTCACATTATGTTGTGCCACAAGAGCGAATAGATGCATCAACAGCAGCAGTTGAAGAAGAATTAGCAAAGCAGGTCAAATTCTTTAAAAGTGAGGACAAATTAATAGAGGCTCAGCGTATTGAAGAACGAACTAACTTTGACTTAGAGATGCTAAAGGAGACGGGTTTTTGCTCAGGAATAGAAAATTATTCCCGCCATTTATCAGGGTTAAAGGCTGGTGAACCGCCATATACATTAATCGATTATTTTGGTGATGACTTCTTGATGATTATAGATGAGTCGCATAAAACTGTACCACAGATAAGAGGTATGCATGCCGGAGACCAGTCGCGAAAAGAAACTTTGGTGGACTTTGGTTTTAGATTGCCATCAGCAAAAGATAATCGGCCACTTAATTTCACGGAATTTGAAGAGCGCTTAGCTCAAGTAATGTTTGTCTCAGCCACCCCAGGTCCATATGAAGAAGAACACGAATTACTTCGGGCGGAGCAAATTATTAGACCGACAGGCTTACTAGATCCAAAAGTTGATGTACGAGCGGTTGAGGGCCAAATCGATGACTTGATAGGCGAAGTATTCGCAGAGGTAGACAACGGCAACAAAATCCTCATTACAACCCTGACTAAGAAGATGGCGGAAGACCTTACGGACTATATGAGGAATATTGGTATTAGAGTTAGGTATTTACATTCAGATATTGATACTTTGGAACGCTCCGAGATTATTCGCGATATGCGACTTGATGTATTCGATGTATTGGTAGGGATTAACTTGTTGCGTGAGGGCTTGGATATACCAGAGATTACCTTAGTGGCGATTTTAGATGCTGACAAAGAAGGCTTCTTGCGTTCGGCGACATCGCTTATTCAGACGATTGGACGAGCGGCACGTAACTCAGAAGGTCGAGTTATTATGTATGCTGATAATATGACTGACTCAATGAAGATAGCGATAGAAGAGACAACCCGGAGACGAGAAGTTCAAGAAGAATACAATCAAGCACATGGGATTACTCCGCAGACTATACAAAAAGCAGTCAGAGATATTATTAGTATCTCGAAAACAGTCGCTAAGACAGAAAAGTTATTAGAAAAAGACCCAGAGTCAATGAGCAAAAAGGAATTAGAAAAAGTGATTGCCAAAGTAGAAAAGCAAATGAAAACAGCAGCCGCCGATTTAGATTTCGAACTTGCTGCTGAATTGCGTGATACGATGGTAGAATTAAAGAAAAACTTGGTGGACATTACTGTAACACAGAAATGACAATGAAAAATCCAATTGACAGTAATGTGCCAATTGATAATGTCGTAGCGATAAACCCTTCCTCCTTTGCATCATCTGCAAACATCGGGATAATAAACGGAGCAGGCAAGGAAAATATCAGCAGAGTCGCCCAAAATAGCGGTTTTTCTACCGTAGTAAAAATATTCAACAAGTAAAGAAAAACAATGCACAACACAGCCATTATTGCAGTGCGTAGGAAAGTAACTAAGAAAGCACTTTTCATTCGAGTTGGGTCAATCACTATTTGATAACCAACTACGAATATCATCAATATTCCCGTTGGTGCGCCAATGTACGAAAGCATAGACTCAACAGGTGCGCTCAGCATACTTCCGGAGAACATAGCACCCAGACCAGTAACAGATAGGAGTAGACCTGAAGCAATTGCTAGAAAAACTGGTGAACGAAGCATTGATTTAAAAGCATCGTTAGTCGATAGCCCGGTTCGCTTATTTAATAAAATTATATATAATGTAAATATGAAAATTGCTTGTCCTAAATCTATTGAGGCAAAATAGTGTGTTTCTGCGGAAGAAAACAACATCGCATACAAGCCATATCCCATCATCCCAGCTTCAAAGCCAGAAGTGAAAAATGGAAGAGAAGGCTCACCTTTAGGAGATAAACGCAATACCAAAAAACCAAAAGCCAATCCGATAGTGCAACATAGATACATCGTAACAGTGATTAGTAAGCGTTCTGTTCCAAAAGTAGTTTTGTAGAAAGTGCCTAGCAATAAAGCTGGTAGCATAAAAGACATAACTAATGTCTTGATGCCATCAATTACTGGTGCACCTATTAATTTCTTGCGCTTTGAAAAATATCCAAGCGCCAATGTTGCTAATACTGGTAATACAAGTTCTAGTACTCGTGCTATTTTATCCATATTAATCCTCTCGCAATTTTATCTTTAGACTAGCAACAAAAAGGAATTGTCGTTAGACAACTCCTTTTCGTAACAGGGAATGAGGGACTCGAACCCCCATCGACGGTTTTGGAGACCGGTGCTCTACCATTGAACTAATTCCCTATCGCTGTAATTTTAGCATTTATCAACAGCTATAAAAGAATATCACACATAGACACTAAATGTCAATGAATTTGCTAGTATTTTGACAATTTTGACAATTTCAGCCAAGCCTTTATTGAAGACAACCAGCTCTTATCTTATCAAGAATTTCAGGAGTGACTTTTAATCCTTCAAGCATATAGTTTTCCATGGAACCATAAATCGCATTGATGGTCTTATAAGTTTCACTGATATAGTCCTCTTTAACCAGCAAGAAGTGCTTAAGTGCTTCTACTTGACTAGTTGAGAGATTGTGTTTCTTTGTGCTGGCATCGCAAAGGATTTTGTTAGCCTCTTCACGCATGGTGTTAGTTAACATATAGTCAGCATAGATGTCATCTTTTGACGCTCCTAAGATGTCTAATAAAAGAGCAGCTCCAAGTCCAGTACGATCCTTACCAGCAAAGCAATGGAAAATAGCTGAACCGTCAGACAAATTAGATATCTCGGTTAAGAATTGTCCATATCCACGAGATGCCACTTTATTTACAACGATGTCACTATATATTTCTTTCATATGGGCATCAACGGAAGCTAAATCAAGCCTTTGCATGAGGTTATCAAAGCCGACATTGCCCTTTTCTAAATATGCGAGAACGTCTAAATTCAGATAGCGAGCCCCGATGATTTCACTATCAGGATGTTCTGATACCTCGCCACTACTTCGCAAATCAATGATAAGTTTCAAATTATATTCGTTTTGCAAGGTGAGTTTATCCGCTTTAGATAGTTCGTACAATTCGCCTGACCGTAGTAATCGCTTTTCTTTTATTTTGCCGAGGCGGGTAGTGCTACCACCTATATCTCTAAAATTTGTAATATTCATATTTTTCACCTCGTTCTTTCTTTATGATATAGAATTAGGCATTTGCGAAACGCCACACCCGCATAAATACGGGATATTTTAAAAGTACAAAACCGCACTAGTTTGTGGTAAAATCATATAATAAATTCACCTATAGAATTTATTATAGATAAAGACTCGGTAATCAAATGATTTCAATAACTATATTCATTGTATAAGCATCAAAATGAATTGTCTAGTCTAATTATGCAAAGCAGCATATCTGACCTACAAAAAAAGTCATTTAAGTACTTGTAGAAAAATTACAAAAAATTTGTAAATAGTATTGACACCCATAGCACATCATGGTATATTATGAATAGTTAGTTACAACTAACTAAATAAAAGGGATAGATACCCATGTCGGAATGCCTCTCCGGCATTTTATTCCTAGTCGCAGTTAGCCATAACTAACTGCAATAGTAACCATTTAACAACCAGTAGCCACTACCCTCCGATCATTCATGCCAAAAGGAGAAGAAATGGAAAATTACTTAATTAAACATTGCTCTCCGACTCTAGCAAGCATTAAGACAGCCAATCTATTTTCATACGCATTTTCTTGTGCGAAAGAATTTGAGTATGACTTGCAAAGAGTAAATAAAGTTTTAAACGAAAAAGGAGTTTATGTTGAAAGCTTACGAGTTCGTGGTGGAAAAGCATTAATTTGGGTGTATCGAAAATCGCAACTAGAAGAGAGACTGCAACAAGCAGACATTGCTAGGTTCTTAGAACTGTACGGATATCAATTGAAGCAACTTTCTGATGTAGTCAAGAGATTGAAGGAGCGAGTATTTGATAGCGAGAAATTCCCTCATGAAATTGGAGTTTTCCTAGGCTATCCTTTATCAGATGTTATAGCATTTATAAAATATGGTGGCAAGCACAGTAAGTGCACTGGTTGTTGGAAGGTATATACAAACGAATACGAGGCAGTACGTTTATTTGAAATGTATGAAAGATGCCATAAAGTATATCGAAAAATGTTTTTATTAGGGAAATCTGTTAAGCAACTAACAGTGGCAGCCTAATATGAAATATTATAGGAAAGTTCACCTATACAAGCAAATCAAAATATAAAGGAGACAAACTATGAGTAAGATAGCAGTAGTATATTGGAGTGGAACAGGCAATACAGAAAGCATGGCAAACTTTGTCGCAGAAGGAGCAAAAGCTGCTGGAGCTGATGTTAATAGCTTCACAGCAGCTGATTTCACAGCGGAAATGATTGCAGATTACGATGCGATTGCCTTTGGTTGTTCGTCTATGGGCGATGAAGTATTAGAGGAAACAGAATTTGAGCCGATGTTCAATGATTGCGAAAGTAAATTAAAAGATAAGAAAATTGCTTTGTTTGGTTCTTATGACTGGGGCGATGGTAAGTGGATGCGTGACTGGGATGAACGATGTAAAGCTGCTGGAGCGGTGTTGGCATGTGATTTTGTGATTTGCCGAGAAGCACCAGATGATGAGGCGCAGGCTAGTTGCAAATCATTAGGAAAAGCATTGGCATAAGTGCCAACTGCAAAATTCATGTTATCAGCGATTATTCTAGTAGTGGTGGTGATAGCAATCATTGAAATAGTCAAAAGAATATGCCAAAAACATTTATAAAAGCTCTAAAGGAGACCGTGTGAAAATAGCGGTTTCCTTTGCGCAATATAACAAAAATAAAAAAAGGTGTCAAAAGATTAAAAAGACATAGACAAACCATCAACTTTTCTCTATAATATAACGAGAGAAAATAGAAAAGCAAGAGAATAGGAGATGGTTAAGTATGAAGAGAAATGACATTCACAAAGTTTTAATTATCGGTTCGGGTCCTATTATTATCGGTCAGGCATGTGAGTTTGACTACTCGGGAACGCAGGCATGTAAAGCGCTTAAGAATTTGGGGTATGAAATAGTCCTCGTGAATTCCAATCCAGCAACTATTATGACTGACCCTGAAACAGCAGATGTTACTTACATCGAACCATTAAATTTAGAGCGTGTTACGCAGATTATTGAAAAAGAGAGGCCGGATGCGTTACTTCCAAACTTGGGAGGACAATCAGGGCTTAATTTATGTTCAGAGCTTGCGGCAGCTGGGGTTTTAGAAAAATACGATGTAAAAGTAATTGGTGTGCAAGTTGATGCGATTGAGCGTGGCGAAGATCGAATTGAATTTAAAAAAGCAATGGACAAGCTGGGCATTGAGATGGCGAAAAGCGAAGTGGCGTATACAGTCGAAGAAGCTTTAGCGATTGCCGAAAAGTTAAATTACCCAGTTGTTTTACGACCAGCCTACACCATGGGTGGAGCCGGTGGAGGCTTGGTATACAATAAAGAAGAGTTGGCGACAGTCTGCGCACGGGGATTACAAGCCAGTCTAGTTGGGCAAGTATTGGTTGAAGAGTCAATCCTTGGTTGGGAAGAATTAGAACTAGAGATAGTGCGTGATGCCAAAGGCAATATGATTACAGTATGTTTCATTGAAAACATTGACCCGCTAGGCGTACATACTGGCGACTCATTTTGTTCAGCACCAATGTTAACGATTTCTGAGAATACTCAAAAGCGTTTACAAGAGCAAGCTTACAGCATCGTTGAAGACATCGGAGTTATCGGTGGAACAAATGTACAATTTGCATACGACCCAGTATCGGACAGAATTATCGTCATAGAAATCAATCCGAGGACATCTCGTTCCTCAGCACTAGCGTCAAAAGCGACAGGATTTCCGATTGCTCTTATTTCGGCAATGCTCGCAAGTGGTCTGACCTTAGATGAAATCCCTTGTGGCAAACATGGAACATTAGACAAATACGTTCCAGGTGGAGACTATATCGTAATCAAATTTGCTCGCTGGGCATTTGAAAAATTCAAGGGTGCCGAAGATAAATTAGGTACACAAATGCGTGCCGTTGGGGAAGTTATGAGTATTGGCAAGACTTATAAGGAGGCTTTCCAAAAAGCGATTAGAAGTCTTGAAAATGGTCGCTATGGTTTGGGTAATGCCAATGGTTTTAGTGAAAAAACCAAAGAAGAATTGATTAAGATGTTGCGCACACCAACCAGCGAACGTCATTTCATGATGTATGAAGCATTAAGAAAAGGTGCAACAATCGATGAGGTATTTGCAAGTACCAGTGTCAAACGCTACTTTATCGAACAAATGAAAGAATTAGTAGATGAAGAAGAAGCGCTTCTTAAATATAAAGGACAAGTACCACCAGTAGCGGAGTTACGCCAAGCGAAGCTAGATGGTTTTGCGGACAAGTATCTAAGCCAGATACTAGAGGTAGCAGAAGAAGATATTAGAAATAAAAGAAAAGCAGAAGGAATTGTTGAGGCATGGCAAGGGGTTCATGTTAGTGCAACAGAAGATGCGGCATATTACTTCTCTAGCTACAACATGGAAGATAAAAGTCCGGCGCCAAGCGCCAAGCCGAAAATCATGATTTTGGGTGGTGGACCAAACCGTATCGGGCAAGGAATTGAATTTGATTACTGCTGTGTTCATGCGGCATTTGCGCTAAGAGAACTTGGGTTTGAGACCATTATGGTTAATTGTAATCCAGAAACCGTATCAACAGATTATGATACTTCGGATAAGCTATATTTCGAGCCACTAACGTTAGAAGATGTCTTGAGTATTCATGATAAGGAAAAACCAATTGGTGTAATCGCACAATTTGGTGGACAAACACCACTTAACTTAGCTGAGGACCTTAAAAAAGCGGGAGTAAATATCCTTGGAACGACGCCTGAGACAATTAATATGGCAGAAGACCGCGATTTATTTAAGGCAATGATGGATAAACTAGAAATCCCAATGCCAGAAGCTGGGATGGCGACAAATACCGAAGAAGCTTTAGTGATAGCCAAAGAAATCGGATATCCCGTGATGGTTAGACCGTCATTTGTTCTAGGCGGGCGAGGTATGGAAGTAGTCCATGATGATGAAGCATTGGCATTTTACATGAATGCCGCCATCGGGGTAACGCCAGAGCGACCAATCTTGATTGACAGATTTTTACACCATGCAACTGAATGTGAAGCGGATGCCATTAGTGATGGAACGAACGTTTTTGTTCCCGCAGTGATGGAACATATTGAATTGGCGGGCGTTCACTCGGGCGACTCAGCGTGTATCTTACCAGCTAAGCATCTAAGCGATGAACAGATTACGACAATCAAAGAATACACTAGAAAAATTGCGGCTGAGATGAATGTTGTTGGNTTGATGAATATGCAATATGCGATTGAAGATAATAAAGTATATGTCCTAGAAGCNAATCCAAGAGCATCACGGACAGTGCCATTAGTTTCTAAAGTTTGTAATATTAAGATGGTTAAGTTGGCAACGGAAATTATGACTGCTCATTTGACCGGCAAACCATCGCCAGTACCAGCTTTAAAAGAAAGTAAATTCAATCACTATGGCGTTAAGGAAGCAGTGTTCCCATTCAACATGTTTCACGAAGTAGACCCCTTGCTTGGGCCAGAAATGCGTTCAACGGGCGAAGTTCTGGGAATTGCTGAAGGGTTTGGCGAAGCATTCTACAAATCACAAGAAGCGGCAAAAGTGATTTTGCCACAAGAAGGGACAGTGCTAATCAGCGTTAATCAATACGATAAGCCAGAAGTGGTTGAAGTAGCAACTGGTTTACACGAATGTGGACTTAAGCTGATGGCAACGGGCAAGACCTACGATATGATAGTAGCAGCAGGACTACCAGCTACTAAAGTTGCTAAGCTAAATGAAGGACGACCAAACATTATTGATGAGATGACTAATCAAAATATTTGCATGATTATTAATACTCCATCAGGGAAAAAGGCGGCTATAGACGATAGTTACATTCGTAAGTCGGCGATAAAATATAAGACCCCATACATCACCACGATGGCAGCAGCAAAAGCTACAATTGAGGGTATTAAGGCAGCTATGAGCGGTGTAAAATTCAAGGTTAAATCATTACAAGATTTCCACCGTGAAATTAAAAAATAAAATGAGATGGTGGCGACAATGAAAAGATTGTTTAAGACTACAATATTAATAGCCATGGCCTTATTAACGACGCTAGTGACTGTGCAAAAGCCAGTCACTGCCAAAGCGAGTCAGACAGCAGGGAGTGCCTTTGGTGATTTTGATGAACTAATACCAGCGCAGACAGAGGCAAGGGCAGCGAAAAAAGATGGTTGGATAGGCAGTGGCAACCGCAGGCAGTATCTTAACAAGGGAGTGCCATTAACAGGGTGGCAAACCATTGACGGACTTAGATATTATTTCAACCCTAAAAACTCAAATTACATGGCATTAGGCTGGCAAACCATTAGTACAAAGGGCGTTAAGAAGCACTTTTATTTCGGTAAAAAAGTATCGTCGAAGACCTATGGTTCATTGTATGTGGGTTGGCAAAGAATTAACAAAAAATTCTACTATTTCAATACTAGTGGTGCACATGGGGTGCGAGGAAGTCTTGTCCATGATGGCTGGGAAAAAATCGGAAAAGACACCTATTATTTAGAGAGTAAGGGTAAGGTAGGTGATACCCTAGGAAGTGCAAGATTAGGTTGGAGCAAGATTGATAAGGAGTGGTTTTATTTTGAAAAAACTGGTGGACTGGGGAAACGAGGGACACTGTCTACCGGTTGGAAGACCATCAATAAAAACAATTATTACTTCACCAAAGGTGGAGTTCTTGGAGTGAGGGGAAGGCTTTACCGTAACGGCTTAATGAAAGTCGGGAGGCATACATATTATTTTGAAAGCACGGGAAAAGCTGGTGGAAAATTAGGAAGAGTGTTCACGGGCTGGCGAAAGCAAAATGGTAATCTTTACAATTTTAGGGCGGATGGTTCACCAGGTGTCAAAGGACGGATGTGGACAGGAACATACAAAAAGGATGGTGCGACATTTAACTTCACCAATAAAGGAGTACTAACTAGCACAAGAATGAATGTTCCCGTTGAGTACCAATGGAATTATCGCGGTGTATCTTTCGGAAATACCACCATATCGGCTAATGGCTGTGCGGTAGTTTCGACAAATATGGCACTACGATATTTGACAAAGAAAAACATCCCAATGACGACAATGCGCGATATAGCAAATCCGTATTTTGATAGCAAAAATGCTCGAGAAAATGGCAAGGTTTATAATGGGTTTTTCAATGTGGCGGCAAAAAGATACGGTCAAAAGTCCAAGATAACGACTGACGGAAGTGAAGCATTGGAAGCACTTAAGAAGGGTAATCCAGTGCTTGTCTTTCAGCGGAATAGACCTTTTACCGGTCAGGGGCATTGGATGGTTCTGTGGGCGGCGACACAAGATAACAAGGTGCGAATGAATGATCCTAATGATAGCAAAAGCAAGAGACACAACTATACGAATTTTGATTTTTATTCACAAATAGATAGAGGTGCTGTTAGATATGTGATTTTCTCAAGATAGCATGTGTACTGGTCTAATATTTGCGAAGTCTTTGTTCTGAGGAGGCTTATTGTGAAAGTAGAAAATTCACGAATTTATTTTTTCGACAATGTCAAAGCACTTTTGCTTTTTCTTGTGATATTTGGACATATGTTAGAATTGTTCTTGACAGGTAAAATAGGATTTATTTATAAATTTATATATTTGTTTCACATTCCCTTGTTTTGTATCTGCTCGGGGTATTTTGCAAAAGATAGACCTAAGCGAGTTATCAAAAATATACTCTATCCATATATTACTTTTCAGTTGCTATACTGGATATTTAATCGGGTAAATTTAGGACAAGAAGTAAAACTAACATACACCACACCATTTTGGATAATGTGGTATGTTCTAGCATTGTTTGTATGGATGTTGATATTTCCGCTATTAAAAGCAACTATTGAAAAGGTGGGAATAATAGTCACTTTATTGCTACTGCTGTTGCTAGGAATTATAGCAGGGTTTGATGAGACGATTAGTTATTACTTGAGTCTTTCACGAATACTTTATTTCTTGCCATTTTTTGCCATCGGAGTTTGCGTGAAAAGTGCTGTGAGAATGAAAACATTTTTTGATTTTCTTTCAAAATGGTACGTAAAGTTAACAAGTGGAATATTGGCATGTGCAGTTTTGATATGGTTGTGTTTTTCTTATAAGTCAATAGCTGGCTGGTGGTTATATGGAGCTATGCCATACGATGGAGAGGGACACTATTTTACGACAAGAGTGTGGCTTTACTTATGTGCGATAATACTTTCGATATTTGTACTATCGTTAATGCCGCGGCGCAAAATGTTCTTTTCTTATATTGGGATGGGAACTATCCAAGGCTATCTAATGCATGGCTTTGTTGTTATTTTATTGAGAAAATACGAAGTGTTTAATAATATGCCAAATCAGTTAATAAGACTGCTTGTCGCAGGAGTGATGGCATTGATTATTACTTTTGTCTTTACCACAAAACCAGTAGCGGTGATATTACAACCGCTATTATCCCCCGATTGGATAACCTCATTGGTAGAACGGGGGAAAGTATTTATGAGTGTGACAAAAAATCCCCACAGTGACAAATAAAGGGTTTCATAAAAGAGACCCTTTATTTTTATGGTTCATTAGTAGTATAATAAAAGCGTAGCATAAAGAGATAGGAAATCAAGAACTCTTAATAAAAGCGAGTGATAGCGAAGTTTGAGTTTGACAAATCGAACTTTTGAAAGAGAGGTTTTACAATGAGTATAAAAATCGGTATTTTAGGATATGGCAATCTTGGCAAGGGAGTTGAAGCGGCTGTCAAGCAGAATGAGGACATGGAACTTGTCGCAGTTTTTACGCGTCGTAATCCCCAAGATTTAACGATAGCCACGCCAAATGCAAAGGTGCTATCGA
>JGI994J12354_10000989_pt1 | contig 28828 bp, 29 predicted proteins | sample IntmicLarv3ML3BL_FD_12354 | JGI IMG/M metagenome (IMG submission 12354) | reverse complement strand
ACGGCGTAGTCGCCGATGCGTTCAATGTCGTTGATGACGTGGTGCAGACCACCCACGAGCGTTTCCTGCTCCCGGTTGGCGGTGACGGCGGAAACCTTGATGAGATAATCCGCCAGTGCGCGCGTGAGATCGTCTATGGTGTATTCTGTGGCGGCGATCTTCTTGCTCTCGCTCGTGTCCGCGTTCACAAGGCCGCGAAAGGCGCGGTCAAAGTTTTCCTGCGCCAAAAGCGCCATGTCGTAGACCTCCTTGAGCGTATGCTCAATGGCAACGGAGGGCGTGGCGAGCAGCAGCTCATCGATATACTTCACCTTCGCGGCTTTCGGTTCTTTTTCCTTCACGAGCTTCTGCACCAGCTTGACGCAGGGGGAGAGAAACAGCAGCAGAATCAGGGTGTAGGCAACATTATATATCAGGTTGAAGGTGGCAAGGCTCCACTGCGGGTTCTCCGGGAACGCCTGCTCAAACAGACCGACAATCGGCGTGCGGAACAGCGCTAGAATCACCGAAAACACCGCCGCGCCCGTTACGCTGGACAGCAGATGAAACAGCGCAATGCACTTGCCGTTTGCGTTCGCGCCGATAGAGGCCATCAGGCCGTCCGTGCAGGTACCGATGTTCGCGCCCATAATCAAGAAGAAGGATTGATCCACGGAATCAATCACACCCGTCGTCAAAAAAATCAGGAACAGACCCGTGGCCGCCGTGGAGGATTGGATGATACCCGTGAATAGTATCCCCAAAACCACGAGGCAAATGGGGTTGTACATGATGTCATACTGAAATACCTTTTGCAGTTGGACGCTCAAAATGGAATCCGAACCGCCGATGGAGGTTTCCATCAGCTCCAGCCCCGCAAAAAGCATACCGAAGCCCGCGATGAACAACGCAAGGGTGTTCAGCGTTTCGTTGCTCGACATATACAGAATCAGCACGCCCGCGAACGCCAGCGCGGCGAATACCGCGCTCATGCTGAAGCTGCCTTTGTTCACGCCCGAAAGCGCAAACATAAAGGCGGTCAGGGTCGTGCCCACCTTTGCGCCCAGAACCATCCCCGCGCCGCTTTGCACATCCACGATGCCTGCGTTGGCAAGACCCACCGTCATAATCGAGGACGCGGAGGAGGACTGCACAATGGCCGTCGCCCCAATGCCGACCCCATAGTTCACCAGACGGTTCTTGTTGATTTTCTGGAAAAGCTTGTGGACACCGGCCCCCGCGCCCCGCTCCATGCTCACGCTCATCTGCTTCATGCCATACATAAACACGGCAACGCCGCCCAGCATGGTCAACAGGCTCATTGTCAGTTCCATATGCTGCTCCTATCCCTCTTAAAAAGTTTCTCTTTCATTATAGCAAAACCCTGTCGGAATATCAATCCGCAGAGGAAATATTTGCTGCGCAGCGTTTGTTCATAGTTTGGAAATATTTTTGGTGTAGAATGAACCCTGTTAAGGAGACTTCAATTGAATAGGGGGAAATTTCGGCATGAAACTCACCTGGTTAGGCTGCGCTTCTTATAAAATAGAGTGCAGCAATTTGGTTCTATGGACTGACCCGTTTATCACCATGGCGCCGAACGCAGACCACATCACCAGCGAAGAGACCTTTGCGGATGCCTTCGAAATTCTGCTTTCCCACGGCCACTTTGACCATGCCCTGAATGTGCCGGACTATGCGGCCAAGCGCGAGATCCGCGTTCACTGCACGAACACGCCCTGCAAAACGCTTCTGCGCCGCGGTGTACCGGAGGCATACCTCCATTGCTGTACGCCGGGAGATGCTTTCGACATCGGCGACGCGCATGTCCGCGTCTTTCAGGGGCGGCACAATGTCCCGGACTGGCGGATGACGGTCGGTGCCGTCTGGCGCTCCGTCACCTCTCTGCACGGCGTGGTCAACATTCTGAAGATTGCCAATGTCCACAAAGCGTTCCCGGAGGCAGGTGAAACCGTCCTGTTTGAAATCAACTGCGGCGGCGAACGCATTTTGTCCATGGGTTCGCCCGGCCTGCCCTTCGACGATGCCGATGCGGTATTGCCAGAGCCCGGCATGGATTTGCTGATTCTGCCCTACCAAGGTCTCCAAAATCCCGCCCCGCTGGCTTTGCGCATTGTGGAAACCCTCCGCCCCAAAGCGGTTATCCTGAGCCATCACGACAATGCCATCCCGCCGCTGACCGCGAAAAAGGTACACATTGAACCGTTTCTCGCTGGCATGCACAAGCAATACCCGGAGATCGTGGTCTACATTCCGCGTTTCGGCGAAACGGTCACACCGGCAGAGGTTCTGCTGAATCAGCAGGCAGTATAAGGGGAATTTTACAGTTGGAAAAACCGCCTCTCGGGGCGGTTTTTCATGGTGTATGCGGTGTTTTTTTCAGTTGTCAACACACGCTTACTCATAAAGCCCTTCCGCGGAAGCGCCGCTTTTTCCGCTTAGTCCAACCACACGCGGCCATTGATTTGTGGCGAGAATGGTGGTCGCATTGATGTTCCCCAAATGCGCGTAAAAATGGCGGAATTGAGACAGGATGAGCGAAAGCCGGTTGCTTTTGCAGCCGGGCGGGATTTCGCACAGCATATCATCCGTGAGCAAATCCACATACCGCAAAATCTTGCCGCGGACGGCTTCCAGGTATGCCGCCAAATCCGCCCGTGTGAGCACCTTTTCGGTCATGACGTTCAGCGAATTCAAGTCCGGCTCATGAAAATCCGGCTCGTCATAGTCAAAGGGATTGATAAACCATTGGTCGCAGGAATGAAAAGCGTGGTACACATGCTTCCATACCGGGAAATCGCAGAGGATATAATCCAGGTCGCAGCTTTGCAGCATGATGTCCGCGTTCTCAAAAAGCAGCTGTGTGTTTTTGCGAACGGCGGAAACAAGCGGAGAATCCAAACGGCAGCCCTCCTCGCAGATAAATTGCGCATCTTGTTTTTTTATTATAGCACTCCGGATTGGAAAAGTCGAGAAAAATATAAGCGACTTTGGCGGTGGGATACTGTGGAATATCGCCAACAAAAAACCGCCCCGAAAGGCGGTTTTTCATCAAGTATGAGGCGAACGAAAAATACAAGTACCCCGTGAATAATCAATGGTGTTGCCTGCGGAAAACCTTGACCAAAAACAAAACGAAGCTGACAATGGCGGCAATCAAGAAAAGGTAGAAGAAACCATTGATGAGCAGATTCACCGGCGTTCCTCTGCCCTCATAGCCGAGGAAGCAGAAGCCGAAAGTGAGGAATATAAAGGTATCGAGAAAGCCGGAAAGAAATTCGGCGGCATTATAAGAATCTGACAAAACGTGCACCTTGAATACGCCGAGAACATTGACAATTGCCAACCCGCAAACTGCCGTCAAGAATAGAACAAAGAGCTGTTGCTTTTGTAAGTGTATTTTTTTCATGGGGATCCACCTCTTTCTGCAAATATAAAATGGCATAAGGCGCGTGACCCATATATAATTATATCACTTCTGCACAGAAAAAGCAATCAATTGGAACGAAATGTATGTGAAGCTACAGGATGCGAAGGATGTCAGACTCACCCGAAAGCCGCTTAATAACCTCATCTGCCGCATAGTCGATAAATTCAACGGCATCCCCATAGCTGTAATATCGCAGCGGCCTTGCCGGCGCTTCGTTTTTTTGGAGTTTTTCAAGAACATAGCGTTTACTGTTGTTGATTTCCGTCTTGCCGACAAAGCCCGGCACCTCATAATCCCAAACAGCGCCGAGGACAGCCACAACATTTTGTGCATACGGATACTCATGCAGCACAAATTTATCGGCATATTCGATGTCCGCCAAAACGGCATCAAAAAGAGCGGTTTCATTGGGGTCAAGCGCATATCAGCGGGTTTTGGAACGCATCGGTTGGCATTCCCACGGTCAGGTGTGTATGCCGCTTGTCCTCTCGCTGATACCCCGGCTTGGCGTGAATCGCGTCGGGCGCAATGCTTCCGCCGAAAAACAAGGGCAAATCTGGGATAACACCCTCGCCGAGAATCGAGTACAGCTTATTGGCAATCGCAAGATGCGTTGCGGAACCCGGCATATTCTTCACCTCTGCTTTCCACTATTCTGTAATCTGCTTTTCCCCCATCCACTGCATCCCTGCCACAGAAAACCCCATCTTTTCGTACCACGCGACGATTGCAACATAGCGCAATTCGATGGATACGCAGCCGTTCTGCTTCAGCCAATCCGCACCCTCGGCGACCATGCGCAGGCCGATGCCCCTCTTGCGGTATTCATGGACGACGCCGACACATCCGATACTTCCGACCTTCTCATTGGGCAGAAAGTGCGCGCCGTTTGGGGATAAAATCTGAAAGCCCACAACCTTGCCATTGGACGTTGCCAGCATGACAGGGTCAACGCAGCTCTCGAAAATATGTCCCCAGCTGGGGTGCGCATCCGCAACGGCGCTGCGCAAGGCGCTTCTGTCCGCCTCGTCAGCATAATCCGCAAAACGATAATCAATCGCTTCGCGGGGCGTTGGGATGGTCAGCGCGGCCTTATCGAAAGCGGCAAGTGAAAGGCGCATGTTCGCGCTTTCCCATGCTGCGCGGTATCCACGCTTTTGGAAGAAGTCCACCACGCTGTTGTGTGCGTCAACCGGCACACCCTGCAGCAAGTATCGCCTGCCGCGGCCGAGAATGATTTCACGCGCGCCGCTTTCCCGGATAAATGCCTCGGACTGACAAAGCAGTTTCGTGCCGTACCCCTTGGCGCGATAGGCCGCGTCCACGCACAACAATGCGATGGAATTCCCATGAATCATCGAAAAGCCCACGAGCTTATCTGCGTTGCGCACCTCGATAATGTGTGCGCTTGAATGCTCCAGCAGCCTAACGAAGCATGCCTCTGTGGTCTGATATTGGGGAAAACAGCGGTTATACAGTTCGAACAGTTCGTTGCCCATAATGTCCTCCAAATGAAAAATGATAAATAATTCGCTACGCTAATGATGAATACAAAAAGTGCCGCCAACGTTGCTTCAATTCTTGATTCATCATTCACAATTTATCATTCATCATTCTTCAGTTGCCCAAGAGAACTGTTTGCCGTTCTCTGCAATGGCACCTCTTGTCTCCATACGCCACTCTTTATATAATCGTATGAAGCGGAAGATGTTTTTGAACTAACCAAATGAAATCTTCTTAGATATAAAGTATAGTATACCTTGTCTCATTTCAGAATGCACCACTCGGATTGGTATATAAATAAAAGTGCACCAATGCAGATAAATAACCCAGTAAGTTGTATTAGCAATAAAGCTGAAGGAACTGAACCAGCGCAACAACCGCTGCCGCAAATTCGGCAGTGCCTTTAACCGCCTGCAAACTTTTTATTGCTGTTTTGACAAGGCTTTTCTTGGGCTTTGGCTGTACCATTTCGGACTCGATTGTCTCGATGCTTTCGCCTACATCTTCCTTATCGGCTTCCGACATATCCGCCGGAGTAGAAGCCCTTAGTTCGGCAATCAGTCGTTTTAGTTCTTCCACATCAACGCCATTGTTTTGCACTGCATTAATCGTGGCATTATCCATAGCGACATTGGCCTGCCCGCCATTGACAGTAATTGTATATCTTACAGTTTCGTCCATTCCCATATCAATTCCTATCTTGGTTAAATAAGCTTCTATGTATCGGATCAACACCATGACAACACGCTCGTTGAAGCCTTTAACTTTCTCTTGATATTGTTTTGCGCTAGAATAACCGAGAGAAATCGACACAGCAATAGAATAATCATTGTCAGGGCTGTTTTCACAAATGTACTTTAAAAGCGCATAGATATTCGCGACTTCTTCCTGCTCGGTATCGCCTAAAACTAAGATAGCGTGACCATAAGACTCTACGATCTCACTTATTTCTTTAGCAATGTCATATGTTGGCTCGCCACAGGCTTGTATATAATCTCGAATTATTTCTGTTCCATCCAAAAACGCTAAAAACTTTGCAAGTACAGCATCGTACTCGACAAAAGCTACGCGCATCAGACGATTGGAAATACTATTGAAATCGTATATCATTTTTCTCAGCTCGGGTCTATTCAGGTTCATATTCTTTCACTCCGCAGAACGGACAACAACATCCGCTTATTCTTAACATTGGTTTTATTTTTGCATTTCGTTTGCAGCACGGGAAATATGTTTTTGTTAGGCTCTCTATTGTAGCATGAATAGGGCTTTCGTGTTCCGGCTTAGGTTTCTTGCCAGCCTTGAAAGTAACCATGCTCTTACGGGATTTCCGTTCCCATTGGTTCATTTCGTTGAAGAGCAAGTCCATTGCGTAGTTTTTCGCGATGGCTTGCGCCAAGTTAAACACATCTTCTGTTATGTAATTGTCGCTCGCCAACCCACAAGCGGGGCAAAAGATTTCGAGAACCCCATCATCTTCATAGTCGCTGGGTGTAACCTTAAAATATTCTCCACATAAGGGGCATTGGAACAAAACAAAGCCATCATTGTCAGAAGGGATTTCAATGGTTGCAATAATATCACTCAAGAAGACCACCTACCTTAAACTATACCGTAATTATACCACTATCTGAGCGTAATTTCAAGCCAGAAAAATGATTCCATTCATTTTTGTTACCCCATCAAACCCACAACACCAATTTCCGCGCCCACAACGGCGCGGTTTTTCTCTTTTCGCTCCTGCAAAATCGCCCCGAAACATCATTTCGCTTAACTTTGCATCTCTCTAATTTCTTTGAGATAACAGTTGCGTCCAAGCACTCAAAAAATTTAGAGAGGAGGAAATCATGTGTTTGAGACGAAATTTGGCATTGAGATCGAGTTTTCCGGGATTACGAGGAAGGACGCGGCGGAAATTGTAGCGAAAGCTGTAAACGGACGAATATCCGGAGGCAGCGGCTACGAAATCCATGCGGCAGACGGACGCATTTGGAAGGTTGTTTATGACGCCAGCGTGGGTGCTTACAGAAAGCAAAACGGGCGCGTAACGGCAACCCCCAATGACGACTATCGATGTGAGCTGGTCAGTCCGGTTTTAACCTATTGCCGCGACATCGCTATTGTTCAGACGCTTGTCAGGAAGCTTCGCAAAGAAGGTGCAATCGCCCCCGACACTGCAGGCATCCATGTGCATCTGGACGGTGCAGACCACACACCGCAGAGCATCAAAAACTTCGTCAACATCATCGCCAGCAAGAATGACCTGCTCTACAAATCCTTGCAAATCAAGGGCGAGCGGCAACGCTACTGCAGAAAAATGGACGAATATCTCGTAGAACGGATGAATCGTGAAAAGCCACGCACCTTCGAGCAAATCTCCGACATCTGGTACGCGGGCTACGGCGAAAGCCGGAACCGGCACTACCACAACAGCCGTTACCATTTCCTGAATCTGCACAGTTTTTTCACCGGCAACCATACGGTTGAGCTTCGCGGATACAACTCAGAGCTGCATGCAGGAAAAGTACGCGCGTATATTGTTTTATCTCTTGCATTGAATCATCAGGCACTGACACAGAAAAATGCCAGCAGCCGAAAGGTTCAGGCAGAGAACGAAAAATTTGCGATGCGGACATACTGCAACCGGATCGGTTTAATCGGCGAAGAATTCAAAAGCTGCCGGGAACACCTGTGCGAGCATCTGGACGGAAACGGCGCGTGGCGTTACGGTTCGGTCAACGGACGCAGTGCGCGACGAATAGAAATGGAGATGAACGAAGATGCGTGAGAAACGAACGATTTATCTTGCCTACGGGAGCAATCTGAATATTTCGCAGATGGCTTACCGCTGCCCCAATGCAAAGCCTTGGGGAGCGACAATCTTGCCGGATTGGAAATTAGAGTTTTGGGGCGGCTGCGGAAGTGCTCGCGAACATCATTCCAAAGAAAGGCTGCTTTGTGCCGATTGCCCTATGGAGCATCACGGCAGCAGACGAAAGAAAGCTTGATGTCTATGAAGGTTTCCTCCGGCTGTACCGCAAAGAGTATCTTCGCCTGAAATGGGGCGGCAGATATGTGCGAGCCATGGTTTACATCATGAACCACGGCAAAGCAGGAATCCCATCTAAAGGCTACTTCAACACCATTTGGGATGGGTACACGGATTTTGGGATTGATCCCGAACCGCTGTTCAAAGCCCTTTGGGAATCGCAAAGAAAACAACAATCTCAGCCATAACTCCTCAGCAAGAAGCCCCGCCATCGCTGGCAGGGCTTGTGTTTATAGATATTTAGCGCCTTTCACCACTGCGGCACGCGAACCGGCGTGCGGATAGGCACCGCCACGCCAACCCTTCAGATTTATTCGACCGTCACTGTTCTGATCGTATAGAATAGCAATGCAACCGCAGGCGTCAGTATCAGCAGTGTACTCGGTAAAAACGCCCAACTTCCCCTTTGATCTCATTTCTGTTCGCTTGTCGACACTTTGCGTGTAATAGTCGAGGTTAGCCAGAACACCAAGCATTATGACTCTTTTCGGGCATTCAGTTGCTTCCGAAATCTTTTCATCGGAGATAGCAATTTTTTCCTTCATCCAACTTAGTTCTCGGTTGCGTATTGTCAAATTCTTATCCAAAACCGTCATTATACCAGTTTTAGATTCTTGATACTCCGTGATCCCTTCGAGCAAATCAACATAAATATCGACATTATCGTAATACATCAGCCCCTGTGCGTTCATATAGCCGATACGATTTCTATCCGACCAATCCTTGCGACCAATATGCAAGATTAAATCTGGATTAGCCAAAAGCAAACCTTTTTCGCCGAGAGTTCGCACGGTTTCTTGACCGGCTTCTTCTTGCTTTCTTATATAAGTTTCGTAATCGCGCGTGATTGGCTTGATGTTGCCTTTTGCTGCGTCGGCCTGCGCTGTTAACATGTTGGCTATTGCTTTCTTTTGGCTATCGGCAAATGACGGAATAACAATTTCCGGCATAATTTCCGATTGCACTTCCCATAAACCTGTTTTTATATCAAATCTTTCTGACATCGGTGACTCCTTGTACTATTACTAATAACACTATTACCAAATTAGCATATCATATGTCAGAAAGAAACTGGTAATGGATAACAAAACCACTCCCAATCGCAATGCAGCAGCAAGGAGTGGTTTTACTAAAATTAGCCAAGCAGAAACACCTTATTTCATAATGGTTATTCCATTATTTGTATCAGTTCCGCCCAGATTGGAATCTAATGTACCGAAGCCAGCACCAATAACCCACTGTCCGATACAAAATGTCGATAAATCTCCCATAAATACTCACCGATTGTTACAAAACTGTCCTTGATAGTATGGAGAGCGAACAACAAAAGAGAACATATACCTCGATGGATATATCGAAAAGCAGTGAAATTAAAGATACGAAATGCAATAGAACATATACAAATCGGAATGCATATCCAGCATAGGTTTGGCGGGTTTACGGCAGGCATAATTTTCACTACGACAATAGCGCTCAACATCCTTGACCAGGGAAGCCTCTACTTTATATGTTTCATAATATTTTTTCGGGAAAGCAGCTTGTCCTTTTAAGCTCTTTATGTAGCATATATGGTTAGTTTCTTGCTTACAATAATCCTCGAGAAGAGAACGTATAGAACTGCCTTGTGGAGTGCTTGCCGCAAAGTTCTGTGCAATGGAAAAATCATTAAAAATGCTGTCCGCAAGTCCACTCTTAAGATTTTGATATCTTTTGTCTTTCTCGGATACGACGGTATCAAGCGAATTTACATATTTCGCAGAAAGCAATAGCGTAGCATAGAAATCCAGATGTTCCATTAGCTCTGCAATCTTTCTTGGCGCGCCTGTCTGATGTACGATTGCATTACGCAATAGATTATACGAACTGCAAAAATCCGGCATTAGTAGGGTCGGCAAATAGTTGTTCTTATCGTGTGCCCAAACAGCTTGAAGCCGAGTCTCAGCCGAAAAATGAAAACGCATAGAATAACCTAATTCCAGCAAAGCGGAAAAACGCCTTTTTTCTTTATTCTTATCTCTTGATAAATCAATTTTAACATTTCATGATTTTGCGCCGCATCGTCATCTCGGTAGCCTGTGGGCGCAAAAGTCTCCTCATAACGATTGATTAACCAAAGCAAATCCGACCTTTTTTTAGCATAGCAATCACCCATAATCGTATTCGGTTCTTTTAAGTCATATTTAAATTCGAATGAATCCAACCTATCTAACCAGCGTAACATTCTCTCGTCAGAAAAGGTAAAATGCGAAGACGTTATCACGTGAACACCACCTTTTATATAGATACCTCAACCGGCGCATCTAGGAGCGGCTCTGCATTTTCGCCCAACGTCCAAAAAAGATGCGGTAATTCATAACGGCGATTGAAATCGGAATTACTGCTGTCGTTTAGCTCCAACTCCTTTCCTGGGTTGATTTCTTCAATCAACGCTAACAGGACTTTTGTAATAGGAAGACCATCCATATAACGAAAACAAGACAAATTGTCAAACAGATAATCTGCAAAAATAAGTTGCGAAAATACCTCCACCACACCATTTGGTTTGTTAATGTTATAGCCAACATTTTCTAGAATGCGCTGCGCGACATTCTTTGCATTAGCTATGCCATTCATTCCACCGGGGTCTCCAGCAATTACGATAGCACCTGTATCGTGAGCCCGCACGTCGAATTTGTGATTCCAATAATACCTGCGCGTTTCATTCACAATCAAGTGGTACTCATCAAAATCGCGTTGCTTAAAATGGCGGTTTGCGATAGTGTTCTCTAAATATTCCTCCATAGCAAACATATGTGGCGTATCAGAGGTTGTGACGGCATAAAGCGTTACATAGTTATCCTTTTCCAAGTTTTCGTCCAAACAAGCATCCATAATGCGATCCACATACTCATCTGTTCCCGGACTCATGTCGATGATAATATCGGTGTATTCCGGATATTTATCCTGCAAGTTTTTTAACATTTCGCCAAAGCTGCGCTTAAAATAGGAAATATCCACTACAGAACCATCTTGACGACTGGCGCTTGCCAAAAAGGCCCGTTTTGCATCCGAACCAGAATCTGCAAACATGACATCGAAGCCAAGCCTTATGTTTCTCTGCGGCGTTATTGTTGTTGCGCCGACCTTTCGGTAAATACGCATTTTACTGATACAGGCAGACAGTACGGGCGCTTCATTTCGCATCATATAGCGGTTGAAATATTGAGATGCTTTTTGAGTACACACCAATTCTCCGTCGTCAACGAGGCTCTCCTTTTGGTATTCACTCTCATTTCTTAGAAGTATGGCACTATAGTATTCTTCTTCAGTTCTCAAATAAAATGTATTCAACAATTGCGTCTCTATACCCGCACCGCGAAAGTCACAGTCAACGAGTAGTACACGGTTTTGTTTTGCTTCCTTAGCTTCTGAAAAATTATACTCATATTGATCTGTTCCGTTAACGCTTTCTAACGTAGGGTTGGCATACTTATTTGCAAGATACATTGCGCACGTAATGGCCGTAAAAGTTTTTCCACAACCTCCCCTTGCTGGAGTGAACCAAGTGAATGCGACGTTTTTCCTTACTCTCTTCCAACTTTTTTACTTTTTCGGAATAGTTTTCTGCGTACTGCATTTCACGGATGGATTCATAATAGCGAGCATCTTTTTTTATTTTCTCAACGAGAGCATCCGCGTCGTTTGGCTGTTGAAGGCTTAAGTCTTTCCGTACACTTTCGTTTTTCCATTTTTCAACCGCACTTCTCCATTCATCCGCAGTGTCGAGATAATTTTTGCTCGTTCTTTGGGTTCTTGGCCATCCATTTGTTTCCACTTTGCCATGAATCATGCCTCTCTCAGCAATAAGTAATGCTTCGGTAGCCGCACATCGAGCTTTTTTCACCTTTTCTTTGTACGAATCCAGGTATTCATTCCATATTTTATCCCAATAATCTTGGAAATGCCTTTTCGCATCAGTAAGAGCCGTATCATCAGGTTCTGTTTTATGCAACTCCTCCGCAGCTGCAAGCCACGCAGAAGCAGTTGTAACCGCAGTTTCCAATTCGCTTTCCACGTACTTTCCAGTTTTTGCTGTTGTCATTGCAACATCCAATGCAACTTCTGCGCGCCCTTGTTTCTCTTCAACGATAGCTCTGTCCATAATCACACTCCACTTGTTATATTTCGGTGTTCGCAAAACATTACAAAGCAATCCAAATCTGGGTTTTCTTAGAAATCAGATCATATAACGTCTGCTTATGTCATACAGAGAAGAATATGCATAATTAACCTTTACACAAACACGATTATTTGCCCTTGCGACATCGGACAATCCGCATAAAGGGATGTTGTTTAGGAATGTGTCGTTACCAAGCGTGAACATCGGGGCATCCATCAGGCGCATTACTTGGACATAATAGTAGCGATCCACATAATTTTTTGGGATTAGAGATTCTTCTTCACTTTGGGTGTTGGATGCATGTTTCTTTTCTTTGTCATAGAGCCATTTAAGATTCCGCAGGAACCAACCACCTTGTTCAAATGCATAGTAAAAAAACATATCCTCTACGCTTTTACAACTACCCATGATTGAATTGCGCAAAACGCCTTTGCAATGGTCGCGCAGTGCAACTACTATCGGATGATTTGGCACAGGTAAATTCACGCCAATCACCCATGAAAAAAAGTCCGCTACCAGCTTTTTCAAATAACAATCCAAGCGCAAAAAGTCTTCAGGATTACCTTCCGCCCTTTTTAATATCTCTTTGCTATATTTAAGATGGTAGGTAACCATCTTCTTATCAGAATCTGAAAGTAAATTTTCATAATTCATGACAAGCTGGACTTTTTTTAGCTCGCAAACCCACGCAGAAACACCGCTTTTCTCTTTGGGGAGAAAAACAGTCCCTACCGTTTTGTTCTCGCTGAATGAGGGTGGTAGCTTTGCGAACCCGATCCAATCGGCAACATTGGAATCAAACCCTTTGAGCAGTTGCCACAAAGAAATGGTAAGAATAAGTGGACTCTCTTTTTTGTTGTTTATTTTTTCGGCAGGCAAATAATTCGAAACGCGCAGGACGGTTACATTGTCGCTGCTTAATGATTCTTTTCTGCATATGCGTATCTTATGGTCTTTGTACAAATCCAGCGCATTGTCATTCGGGGTATCAAATGCATACACATAAATTTCTGTGCTGTCATTTCTGGCAGAAGAGGTATACAACTTGTCGCTGACATACCGCAACTTTTCAAAACTGATGACACGCTTTTGATAATTATCTGTTTTCCCTGCATAAGAAAGGGAATCCAACAGCAAAAAAGCGCGGTAAAACATTGTGTTTTCAGGATTCATGCCATTGGCATAGGGCAAAAAACAACCGGGAGCAGTAAGGGTGCGTTCCTTGTGCGTGCGCAAATAGTGGAATTCCTTTGCGCGCGAAACAATACGGTCGTCATAAAGACCATCGCAGTCTAACATGAAAACAAGATGATAGTCGTTGTAGGGTACATCATGGACGGAGTCTATATCTCTGCGTATTGTGATATTGTGCACATGCGCCTCAACATTGCTTTTTGTAAAAAAAGTGAGTTTCAGGCGATTCTCCAGCATTTGCGGGTTCTCGATTTCCAACCCCCACGTCTCAGGATTTGTAATGAGCGCCCAAAGTTGCATTATATCATACAGCGTGACATTGCCCACATAGGCAATATTTACGTCTTTCAAGTCAGACCGACGGACACCGTTTGGATTGATTATAGAATCTACATACAAAATTTTTTCGGCTGTGCGCAGCAACGGAATACGTCTGCGGCTAGAAATATCATTTTCCAAAAATGTATGGTTTGCATGATGAGCTACGGAGCGTTGGGTGTCCCAAGCAAAACCCCTACTTCAATACATTTTGGGACAGACGCATAAATTCCAGCGCTAACCTTGAACCGCTGTTCAAAGCCCTTTGGGAATCGCAAGGAACGCAAGAATCTCAGCCATAACTCCTCAGCAAGAAGCCCCGCCAGCGCTGGCGGGGTCTGCGTTTTGTTGGCAATCAACTGATTGGCAGCTTGCCCTGTGCCGTGAGAATCGCCAAAACTCCCCATAACACCAATGCCAGAATTACATGCACGATAAAATAAATTGTCAGGCCTTTGTAAGGGCTATCATAACGCTTGTCGTAAAATAGTCGGGTGATTCTGCGCCCTATAAAAAGTAAAATGCTATAAATTGGAACGACTTGCCCCCAGAACTCATTGAATATCTCATCAGAAAAAATGGGGACGGTTTCAATTGTAAAATAGCAGATCACAAATCTGATGGCCAAGCTAAGTATTTTCCAAAACCAGTAGAACCTGTGGCGTTCTTTGCGAACATTCTTCAAGTTTATAGTCGCCTCCTCGTATACTTGAAAATTCTTATGATAACCAAATTATCACGTTGTGACGGAAAGCAGAAAAACCAATCGTTTGTTTTAAATGAAAATAGTTCTAACGAGCTGTATTCATGCTCATCAATTCATCTGCAATAGTGGACACGGGTCGTCCTGTGGTGTCATAATATCCACATGCTTTCTTGCCCTTGTCGCGGCTACACGTAGTACTAATCTAGCATCGCCCGAACCATTTCTATTAACAAATCTTCCAGCATATTTTTCTTCATAAATGATAACAACATCGAATTCTTTCCCCTTCGATTTATGAATAGTCATAACGTTCACACTTTGCCATGTCTTCGTGGCGGTGGCAAAGTACTCTTGCGTAAGAGCTGCATCAACGGCGGATGCCGCACCGATATAATTTTTATTTGCTCTCCATATTTCTCCCAGGCTTGTGTTTAGTGCCGAGCCTTTATGTAATAGTTTGATAAAAAACGAATCAACATATATCTGTTTAAGGCACTCAGCCGTTCTGTCTTTAAAAGCGCTTCTGACGGATACCCAATCTGATGCGACATCGCCGGTCATACAAAGCGCATTAAGCATTGTAACGATTTGCCCAAGTTCAGCTAACAGGTTCTTTTCCTTTGTTTTTTTACCAATGGTCAAATAATCTGAAAGTGTTTGCGCCAATGCGCTATCGCGCTTAGTCGTCGGATGATTTTCGCCGCTGCGACCTAAAATGTGCTCGCGCAAACGACGAACCAAAAGCTCCATCGTACAACAGCCACAGGAAGCAGCGTCCATCATTTCCGCAATAACAATCGCTGCTATGGTTGGACCTTCCACATCAACCGCGACATCATGTTGAATTTGGGGCAAGGATCCATTTCTAGTTTTTTGTATTCTGGAAAGAAAGTCGGAAACTTTGAGCATCAAATTATTCGATGGCACCAAAACCGCGATAGACCAATCCTCTTGATTTCTTTTAAGATTCTTAACGTGGTCTAACAATTTATATTTTAACCCGAACAACATATTTTCATTCCAGGAAGCAATTTTATAGACGTGAACATCTTGATAAGATTTTTCGATGTTTATGCCAGTGAGCAAATCGTTTCCAAAGGCAACAATGTCTGTGCCGTTGCTACGGTTATTTTCCTGTCTAAAATCAAATGACTGAGGATGAAAAGCATCTTTAAACTCATTAATCCGCTCAGGGCTTGCACCCCGAAATCCATATATTCGTTGTTCCAAATCTGCGAGAGCAACCAGTGTGCTTGAGCGGCCAAGAAGTTGTATTAACGCCCACTGTTCCGAATCCGTGTCCTGAAATTCATCTAAAAAAATCAAGGGGTATGATGCGCCAAACAATTCTCTCAACGCGTTGCTTCTGGCTAGCAATTCCTTACATGTGTGCGCAAACAGATCGAAGTGAATTCGCCCGTCTTCTGTAAGCAGCCGCCGCTTTTCGAGTTCGACAGCCTCTTTACTTAGACCAGAAAACGCGGACGACGCTTCGTATGGGGGCAGCAGTCTCAAGAGGCGATGTTGTGTCAATAAGTACCCATGACTTTTTAGAATTGTCCAGATAAAGCTGTGATATGTTGTGATTTCCAGTTTGTCGGCATCCAATACGCCAAACACGGGCTTTACTTGTTGTTCCACTCGAGTGATGGTCGCTCGGGCAAAACTCAAAAACAGCACTTTCTGTTCTTTGCGCAGAACAGAAGATTCTATAATATGTTTTGCTTTTAAAAGTGCAATCGTAGTTTTACCAGAACCAGGACCGCCCATTACCAATAAATGTCCATTTGCAGTTATAATTTCTTGTCGTTGTCCTGAAAGATCAAACATGAAAACACCTCAATCCTCGGCCGAAGTATCGGTATCCGGCACAATAGTATCTTCGACTGTCATGGATTCACTTATCACGGTAGCGCGAATTGCTTTTAATGTATCTGTTATATAGGAAGGCATTTCACTCTCGCTACAAATTTCAAGCAAATCCGCCACAGCGCCGCCAGCTTTTTTCCATGTGAAAAATTTGAACAAAAGCTCCTTTAGTGTTTTTTCGTCCACTGTGGCGACATCAAATGCACCCAGATGATTTGGCCATTCGCTATCATCGAATAGTTGTTGGGTGTATGTGCGCAAGACAGATACGTTCGTCTCGTTTACTATAACATTTTCAAAGCCATCTTCCTGAGATTCGTAAGGGTAGTCAATATTGGTCGCGATTTCCTGCAAATTTTCTTCGGCTTGCTTATCAAATATGGCGTATGTTTCTTTGCCTAATCTGCGAAAACACGATCCGATTCCTGCAATCTGCGAGTCAGATTCCGCGCAAACAACAGCAATGCCGAGAGACTCCAACGAAGAATACATGCCGCGATGTGCTACAGACAATTTCCTCGCAACGCGGGAAATTGCCAGATATTCAGTTTGCCCTTCTACGATTAAAACGCGACGCGCCAGTAATGCTTCGCAAAAACGTCGCTTTAAATCATCCCGATACACATAGGCTTTTTGCTGTATCTTACGCGGCAGCTGCATGGGCGTTCCCGTCAAAGAACCTTCAATCCGATTGATTACAACAATTTGTTCGGGTTTAAATTCCTCCAACACAAAAGGCGAGTGCGATGTGAAAATCGCTTGCGCAGAATTCCCGATAACGCTGTCAATAATTCGCTTTTGTGTATGCGGCGGGATTGCAATTTCAGGCTCCTCCATGGCGAAGATGACATTTTGTTTTAGCTCGGCAATCATAGACAATAATGCTAAAACCAAGGTGTTGATCGTTCCCGTGCCCTGATGGTGGAATGGGGCTGCATAACTTCTGCCATCGTTGTCCACGGAGCCGGTATCCAGAAACACAGTCAATACTTGGCGCAGATGTTCGCGCGTTAATTGTGAAACACGAATAACGGGCGCGTTTGCATTTTCTTTTGTAACCAATTTTCTTACAGAATCTTGAACGCCATCCAACACTTCAGAAATACCCAGTTCAGGATTCACTGCAATAGGTATCTCGCGAAGCTGGGTTAAAACCTCTTCCCACATGTGTAGTTTCAGGTCCTTTTGCCGTAAAATAATATCCAACAACGAGCCGCGCTCCAAACTTAAGGCACGGCTGCCTGTGCGCAGTGTTCGAAGGTACAAAAATCCACATAGTCGCTTTTCTCTTGCCGTGAAGCGATGCGGAACGGCAGAATCTTCAACTTGCGGGCTACAAAAATATGTGTCTCCGGAAAAATCGTCTTCCTCTGCATCGTAATACCCATGAAAACACACGCGCAAGCACGGTACAGTGCCTTGAGCATCCGTAGATTCGGGTGATTCTGCTACTATTTTAGAAGTGTCATAATTCCAAAATTCGAGATTGTTGCGAAAATGCAGCAATTGCTCTTCGCTTAATCCCGTGATGATAGCTTCGACTGTAATTTCAATAGCGTTTCCCTCGCGATCCAAATATTGTCCAGCATAAAAATCATGCTCATCAATCACCGGTCGTCTTGAGAGTCTCTCCGGGCCAAGAACCAAGTCTATTGCCTCTAAAACAGTTGATTTCCCTGTGTTATTGTCGCCTACCAGAACCGTTTGCTCCGGAAGATTCAAGTCACAACGCCTAATTCCCCGGAAATTATTAATCTTAATATTTACTAACCGCATAATAGTTCTCGCTTTATTTTGAATTTTATCAACTCAATATGTCATAGCTTATTATACCAGCGTTTGACAATTTTCTCAACACAAGAATTTGAGCATTTTTCAAGTCAGTTTACAATCCTGTGCAAGTTTTCCTATTGCCATTCTTTTATTTTTCACGCATCATTCTTACACCAACAACAAATTGTACGAAAGGATACGCAAAAAATGAAGACTTATGGATACATCAGGGTAAGTGCGGCCGACCAAAACGAAGACCGGCAGATAATGGCAATGGAGGAATTGAATATACCATCAGCGCATCTGTTCATCGACAAGCAAAGCGGAAAAGATTTTGATCGCCCCAATTATAAAAAGCTAATGAAACGGCTCAACGCAGGAGATTTGCTGTACATACTGAGCATCGACCGGTTGGGGCGCAATTACGAGGAGATTCAGAACCAGTGGCGTATCATCACAAAAGAAATGAACGTTGATGTTTGTGTGCTGGATATGCCACTGCTTGATACCCGGTTGCACAAGGATTTAATGGGAACGTTTATTGCCGATTTGGTTTTGCAAATTTTATCGTTCGTGGCACAGAATGAGCGTGAAAATATCAAGAAGCGTCAGGCGCAAGGAATTGCCGCCGCCAAAGCAAAGGGTGTTCAGTTCGGGCGACCAGTAAAAGAAGCACCCGAGGACTTCAACGAAATAATCCGACGATGGGAACGCGGTCAATTGCGTCTGTCGGATATTCTCGCAGAACAAGAGATGAGCAAAACCACATTTTATCGGCGCTTGCGGGAATTCCGGCTACTATCAGACAAAAGAAAGGCCAGTTTCAAAAGGTAGACTTTTTGAAACTGGCTTGATTGTTGGTAATTATAACACGTCTAACTCTGTAAAGCAAGTAAATATTTCAACATTTTGAACAACTATTTTTTGTTAATGTTATACGAATGACCAGTGCCAAAAAGTCTACATTTTGGCAATACATAAGGCAATCCTCTTATCATTGTATAAATTTTTGAGATGGCACTGTTTACGGTATCTCTTGATCGATTTCATTGCGAAGCTTGTAAGTAAAGTAAGAATGAAAGGTGAAAAACTATGAAAAAAGCAATTTCAATTATTCTGCTGCTGTACGTCGTCACCACTGTTTTCACAGCCTGTGAGAACAGTTTGACGAATGATACATCAGCACAATTTCACAATGCGGCGGATGCCGTGGGGGTACTTCAAAGCAATATCACGAGCAAAATCGCGGAATGTGAAAGCCTTCTCACATCAACCAAAACAGAGGATGTTTTGGACGCGGATGTTTTGAAAAAATTACAAACGGAGATTGATGCTGCAAAAACGCTGGAGATTGCGATTCCTGCAATCGCGGCAGAATCCGACACAGTGAAGGCGCAAACGGCGGAATTGGAAGCAAAGAAAGCCGAGATGCAGTCGCAGCTTGATGCACTCAGCCATGCGGCGAATGCAATCGATGACAGCAAACAAGCGTTAGCGGACAAATTGGAAGCTGAAAAGCAGGCTAAACTGGACGAAGCGATTACTTTGAAAGGGTATCATACTGCAACATCTGAAGATTCAAGAGGGTACAAAATAAATGCAACAATAAAAATGACCTCTTGGCTCAAAGGCTCTGATTATGAAACTCTTAATAGGGCTTGGAAAAAGGCTGGCGGGTCGGTTGATTTTCCTCATTTGACCGAATTTCGCGGAGGAATGAATTACAAATTTGATATGAACAGTGCGATTTTCGCCATTGGGACTTGTGAGTTTACCAATGTTACCGGGAATGGCTTTGATATAACCGCAGGAAATGAACACACTCCATCGATAAGTATCATTCCTGGTGTCATGCACGAATTTATGCGGGATAATACAAAAGAAATGCGATTCACAAACGGTTCTTCCTATTATCCAAAGAGTTTCAAGATGAAAACATTTTTTTCTGGTGTGTATTATGACAGCGGTTGGAAATATCATACTGGGTCATCTTCGGTAAGTGCCGTAAAAGCTTCAATGACAACAAATCGCTGGGGTCCTGTTGTTTTCTTTATCGCTTATAACGATATTTTTACCCCTGCCACTCCTGACGGTAACCCCGAACTGGACGAATTGTTGTTTGCTTGTAAGGTGTTCGAGAGTGCCTTTGCGGGTAATTTTATAACAAAAGAATTTAAGATTGAGAAAACGTGGTAATTTACAGAATGAAATACAGCTCGAGGTGAATGAGAATATGTTTTGCTACAAATGCGGCGCATCATTAGTGGGTGCGGGATTATTCTGCCAAAGCTGCGGAGCGAAGCAAGCGGATAAACCGCCAGTTCAAGATGTTTGGTCAGATTCCGGCACAGCATCGAACGATGTGCTGAGTATTCAGCCGCAGATTCCCCCGGTACATTCGAAGCAACCGCTGTCTTCCGAAAATAGCGAAAAAGGAGAGCGACCCATGCAGTTATTACACACTTTTACATCATCAGGCCAAACTCTGAATATTTATCGCCGCTTTATTGAATTAAAGAACCAAAGATACGATATCGCCGTCCCCATTTGGTCAATTGAAGCATTGCAGTGTTCTCCGAGCCTGTCCAGCTTGACCATAAACAGCGGTGGCTTGGAAATCAAATATTTAGGTAATCCCACAGCTGCGTATCAGGCGATACTCAAGCTGATGGACAACCGACAATAATTCACACGGAGGGGAAAGTATGTATTGTTCAAAATGTGGGGAGCAAATACCTAACGCCGCAAAATTCTGCGACAAATGCGGCGAAACAGTTATTAGCGCTTATGAAGAATCTATTGAAACGTCGGTTGCCGAAACGGATGACACAATGATGCACCAAAAGTTAGTGCAGCTTGTGGAAGCGGTGAAAAGTGAAAATCAAAACGCCACAGCATCCATTTCGCCACCGATAAACAGCAGTGCCGTTTCCGTTTACGATGCAGCGAGCACTACGCCCACGACAGTCCACGTTGCAAGCGAAAAGAATGGTGAGCGTAGTTTTGCTGCAAAAGCATTGAAACTGTTTCTGGTTGCGGGAATTGTTTGTTTCTTAATATTTGGGTTCATCGATACCGGAGATTACTATGACAGTACCCTGAAAGAGTCGTATTCGGCAGGCTCTGTTTTTTCTCCAGACAAGTATGAAGTGAAAGTGAATTTATATGGGTTTAGACGAGGTGCTACGCAAGCTGATGCCGACCGCGTGAATCGCGGCGTTGCAAGCCAACGACAGAACTACCAAATTGCCGTTGCCATCAGCGGCTCGGTAGCAGTGCTATCCGGTATAGGGCTGAAAGTTGCAGCTTCAAGGCAAAGGAAACGTTCCAAGTAATAAACATGGAGGGGAAAATGATGTATTGTTCAAAATGCGGAGAGCAACTGTCTAGCACCGCGAAATTTTGCGCCAAATGTGGCGAGGCGGTTGCGGCTTCTGACGAAGATGCTACAAACTTTCCAACAGCATTACCTGCACACTTTCAGCCGGAATCGGAACAGCCAGCGTATTCCGTGCCGCAGCCGGAGTATTCCCCACAGCCGTCCACATCAAAGAGCACTTTTCTGGAAACGCTTCAGAAAACTCTTCTGGATTTTTGGGCACGGCTCAAATCCGGCGGTGTTTGCTTTCTGAATGCCGCGAAAGAGAAAAAGAAAACCTTTGCGTTTGATTCGTCCCAATATACCTGGCATCCGTCCGGGGAAGAAGAAAACCGCACCACAGTTACGCTGAAGAAACCGTTCAAACAAGTGATGAAAGAGTATATTGCAATTCTCGCTACGGGGAGCAAAGCTTTCTTGGCGGATTTCCAAAACCATAACCCGGAAGGCAGGCCGGCTCCGATATCGCACAATGCGCCACCGGCTATCCCGGTTGAACCGATTGAGAACGCCGATCTCCCAATGGACGACCTACCCATGACATATGAAACAAGCGACCTTCTCCCACAAACTCCCGCCTCGGCAAGCGTTGTGCCCAAAAAGAAGAAAAAGCGAACAAAAAAAGGCAAGGCAATGGGCGGCGTTTTCCTATTTGGAGGTCTGGCATTGATTGTTTTGGCATTTGTGTTAGGAGCCGGAGTTCTGACCTACAAATGGTACGAAGTGCCCCTTTCGTTGTTTAGAATCCGAATATACAACGATTTATTGTTAACGCTATTGAGCTTTTTAGTGCCGGTTTGTGTCTATGGCGGCGGTTATTTGACGCTGGCGGGAATCGGTTCTTTTCTGCCGGATGAGTAGTCTTCATAAATTCCCCCTTAATTATATCTGCGGCAAGCAAGGAAAATCAGGGTGTGACAATAGTTTGCGCGGGATACTTTAAAGAATTAAGACAGAGAGGAAAATCATCGATGTATTGTCAAAAATGTGGTCAGCCGGTCGACGGAAGCACTGCTTTTTGCGGCGTTTGCGGCGCAAAGCAGGAGAAAATGCCAACAACTGTCCCAGTAACGAAAACACCCGCGAAAAAGATGAAGAAAACCTTGCCTATGCTGCTTTCTATAATTCTCGTTGTAGCAGTCGGTGTGTCGGCGGTTGCGACACGCGGGTTTGGCTTGCTCAAGAATACCGCAAGGAATCCCATTGCCATCACGCTTGACGGCGCAATTAGCCTACTGAAGCTGAATAGCTTTTCTTTTTCCGGAGATGGCAGCTTTTATGATTCATTTGATTTCAGCGGAGCAATTGAGTTGTCTGACAGAATTAATGATGCCAGAGGTTATCTTGACAGTGAGTTTGATGGAGCGGTCAGAACCTTTGCACTTGAAAAAGGTGAGTTGTTTGGCGAGAATACAAATCTCGACATTTTTTCTGCTGTATATGAGCTTCAAGAGGAGATAGACGATTACAATTTGTTGGATATTGATGCCGAAAAAACAATCAACGATTTACTTGCGATGAATGAAAGCTTCAGTCTGGACAATATTATAGCGATGTATGCAGAGGATGCGTATACCGCGCTGAAAAGCTACGTTTCAAAAGATGTCAATCTTTACGATTTGCCGGAATACCGCTCCGAATGGGCGGATACCATTTGCAAATTGTTGAACGGCTTTATTTATGAAGAACTAAGCAAAGAAGCTGTCATGGAAAGCGTCTTCATCAAAAATGAACGTGAGAAAAAAGGCGGAAACACAACCGTAACCTACACCGTTGATATCGCAAATCTCATACGCGCATTGCAAGAATACCTGCTTGGGCAGCTGGACAACAACCTTGCGCTAAAAGACCTTCAGAGCATTTTTGTGAAAGTGGCGACTCGATACGACTCTGATTATGCAAATCTCAAAAGATTAATCCGTGAGGCAAGCGCTGAAATTCTTGAAGAATTAAACAGTGAAAGCGTAAAAAGCATGAATGTTACTGTTTGCGTGGATAAAAAAGGCGTGTTACAAGAATTCGGAGTAGAGTTATCTAATCATTATAATAAAGATGAGAAGGCGAGTTTGCATGTGGCAATTGGCAATCATAATAAGGCAAACCTTGCGATTCTTCCTGAAAGGATTGCGGCTTTGCGGCTTGAATTGCAAAAGAACGGGATGCTGCCGTAATTCGAAGGTGCTGCGTGTTTCTTGCCGAATCGTTTTAAGATTCGTACAATCGGGAAAAACATAACAGAAAAATCATGCTTGGGCGGATTTGCACTTGTATAGACAATACAAAAAGTGTCCGATCGCGCATTCTGAATTGGGGGTAAAACAATGTTCTGCACAAAATGCGGGAATCAACTGAGGGAGAATGCACGGTTCTGTCTCGGCTGCGGTACGCCCGTAGAAGAAATTGAACCAAAATCATCTCGTGCTGTTGCGGATAGTTCAACTGTGCAGGCATATCAGCCGCAAGAAGAGTCGTTTCAGGGATACTCACCATCTGCATCATTTCCCACAGAAACACAGGAAGAAGCAAGCCCCGTGAATTTTTACGCCTATCAAGAGACACCTGCGCCGCTGCAACCCATACCCGCATCACCCACGCCCAAAAAGCCAAAAAAAGTTCCCCTCCTAATATCGTTATGCGTTCTCTCTCTTGCAGTTGTTGTTGTTGCCGTAGGTTGGTTATACAACAATTCGCAAAATGCAACGCGCAATAACCGTCAAACAGAGCGTTATACGACAACATACAATACGGAATATACTACAATACCTACGACAGAATCACGGACATCTGCAACCACAACTACCACGCAGCCTACCGTTTCCCTAACAACGATGCAACCGCCCGCAGCCGGCGGAGACAATAATTATACAGTCACCACAAGCGGCGATTCCCTGCTTATCCGCAGCGGACCTTCACAGGAATTCTCTCCAATCGGGAAGATTCCAAACAGCACAGTTGTAACGGTTGCGGAGATTCGCGACAATTGGGCATATTTGACCTACGACGGTATCAGCGGCTGGTCATCGATGGATTACTTGAAAATATCGATTTCCGCCCCGGAAGATATGCGTCTTCGGGTTGAAACTTTGCTCGAAGAATTTCTCTCATCTTGGGCAACTGCGGTGAACACCAACTCCTTTGATGAAGTATCGCCATATCTAATAGCCGATACAGAATTTTACAAGAACCAGCAAAGGATTTGTGCGCACATCCATGGCAACGGCACAAGAGAGCGTTTTGTTAGCGTTACAGTTCACAGTGTGAATCTGCAAAGCGATGGAAGCTATCTGGCGAAATCCACAGAAGTGTTTGATATCATCGATTCAGGCGGAAGCACAAAGCGCGAAAGCTATGACTGGACATACATTATAGAAGGCTCGTCAGTGCTGAAAATCAAAAACTTATACTAAAACATGGAAAGAGGGATTCGGGATGTTCTGTTTCAAATGCGGGCAAGAATTGCCGGAAAATGCAGAGTTCTGTGATGGTTGCGGAGTCGCACAAAATGAAGTAATTCCTACCCAAGCGCAAATCACGCCTACGCAACCAATTCTTTACCCGGACAACCAATATCCAGAGATGTCATCGCAAATCACAAAAAACCCGTTTGCTCCTGTGCGTGTGCGGCAGGTTTTTGGCGATTTCGATCCATGGTGTGATGTGCAATTGAATGGTAAAACCACACCTTTGCCGGAAGCGCAGGACGGTGTTTTTCCGAGTAAACCTTACAATAGCTTGACCGCAACAATCGGAAAGAATCTATATTGCCATTATCTTTGGATTACCGACTCCCGCGTCATATTTATCGGATCACTTTCCGGCGGAGGAGGCGGTTTCGATATGATGGATTTAGCAGAAGGAGATAAAGCGGGCTTGGTAGTGGCCGGACATATTCGTTATGAATGGTTGACCGGAATTTCATATCGGCTCGGCTCTCTTCCCGTAACCAAAGAAGCGGAGCTGCGTTGGTCTGACGATGCAGGGAATTCTTATACAGCCCGTTTCTATTTTAATAAAATTATTGGTTCCGCAAAGACAAAGAACAGTTATAATACTGCCACGGTTGATGAACTCGCAAAAGTAATTCTCGCAAAAGCCTGCCATCATCGGTTATCCATGACTGATACAAAACAGGAAGCTGCGTTTTCATTCTATCAAAAGCACGCCGATTCACCGGAAATTCCGAAAAATGCCGATCCGAAGGGCTGGAATGCTATCGATATCCCCTGTGCGTATCCTTCGCCCAGCGGACGTGAATTCAGCCCGGTGGTCGCTGCTGCACCGATGGTTGCCGTTGCGCAAGAGCAGCAACAAGCCATTGGCTCACAGGAGGCATTGGAGCTGAATGAATTGAAAAATGCAAAAAAGAAAGCCAATTTAAAAGCGATTTGGAATATTTTGATTGGTATCGGGCTGGCCCTTCTTGGTGTTGTCTGTTTAATAGCGGCTGAAATTGGGCCAGGAATTGTGTTTGTGATTTGCGGCGCAATTGACTTGTGGTATGGCTTTAAACTTAAAAACAAGTCCAAAGAATGGGATACCAGAATTCAGCAAAAAGAGAGGGATAGATAATATGGCTACATTTTGTCACCAGTGTGGTTTCCAAAACAAGGACAATTCATTGTTCTGTCAATCCTGCGGGATAAATCAAGGAAGAATGGTACAACCGCAACAAGTGGTGCAGACTGCAACAGCGATTCCCAATACTTCGCAAAATTGTAGTATATGTCCGCATTATCAGAACGGTCAGTGCAACATATCTCCATCCTATGCCTATAGAGTAGCAGCTAAGTATACGAGCTTCGATTATTACAAGCTTAGTCTGGCGGACAACACAGGGCGCTCAATTTTCCCGAATCTTACAGTTGAGCAAGCAATACAAATCTATCAAACAACGAAACCTACATTGGGGCTTTTGAAACTTCACTTTAGTTTATATAGTAAGGTAATCGAAAAGCAAAAAACAATGAACATCATTTTGATAGTTTTAGGAGTCTTATCGCTCGTAGTCCTTATGGGATTTATTCTTCTTCCTCTCGGCATATATCAGCTTGCTTCAATTAAGAAACTCGCTAAGAAGCAAATTGGCGATGATAATCCAGAAACTACAATTGTTGGTTTGCAAGACCATATGTCCAAATATCTTATAAATCTCAAGGCTGCCTGTGAGAATGGAGGAAGAACTCGTGTTTTGCCCTAATTGCGGAAATTTAATAGAAGATGGCGCACCCCTTTGCTCGAAGTGTGGGACGAGTTTAGCGATATCAAAGCAAGGCGGTACGCCACACCAAAAGAGAAAATCAAAACGGAAAGTCTTTATTGCTTTTACAGCAACGCTTTTAATTGTTGCCTTAGCTGTAGGTGCTGTTTTTATTAATGGATTCGGATTGCTGAATATGAGTAACAACACATCCCTAACCAACAAGCAAATCGAAGGGGTTCATGCCGTAGAAAAAGAAATTGAGAATGCGGTCAACAAGGAAGATGATGTCGGCAAACAGATTACTGATGCCATAAGTATTATTGAAAAGCAGAAAGAACAAGGATTAGTTGAGAGCTTTGATGTATCTTATTCTTCCATTGATGTTATTTTTTCAAGCGGAATAACATATCTGTTTTTGCCAAGTTTTAATGACTTTGTGGTCAACAGCAATGGAAACAGCAATCACCCCGCAATTTTGATAGGCAACTGTATGAAAGTGATTACGCCTTCAACAAATTTGACAGACAACTTAACAGCGGGAATAGCAAGTGCGGAAAAAGCTATAAATAATACGGGCGATTTCAATAGTACGCTTTATCAGAACGAGGGAGTGTCTTTGGATGTTTTGAAAACAGCATTTAAAGGACAAAATATTGTTATGTGGAGCGGACATGGTGGTCTTTCGCTTTCAGACGGACCTACACTTTTAACTGGAGAAAAAATCACAGTAGATAAAGATAAAATGTTAAGCGATGATCTAAGTAAAAATAGAGTAATAAAACATTCAAATAGTGGCTACTATTTGATTACGAGCAAATTTATTGACAAATACTATAGCCCCGATGATTTATCAAACTGCCTACTTTTCTTCACTACTTGCGATACTGGCGCAACCAATCAATTTGTAGATTCACTTAGGGCAAAAGGCGCTTCAACAGTATTGGCATTTGATTATACGGTAATGCAGAGTTACGGAAATGATATGTTGAAAACATTTTTTGAGCAATTAGCAAAAAAAGATAAGAATGGAAAATACATAAATAGTGCCCGCGATGCTTTGAATACCGCCTATGATAAGCATGGCAGTTCTGATTCTGATGACATTTTTGATGCAATCAGAGACCTGTTTATTAATTCAAAGGACTGGTGGAACGGTCAACAACCAAGTCGAGAGCGCGGTGCTATGCTGATATTATTTGGAGACGGCTCATACAAGTTATCAAATACAAAAAAAGCTGTTACGACCGAATCACTAACACTAACAACCCGGCCTCCGTCAGCAACCACCACCACTAAACCTCTGACCAGCATTCCTACCATGACATCGCCACAAACAACCATAACCGCTCCACCGCAAACCGCTCGCCCAACAACTCAACCGCACATTACCCAGCCGTCTGTTCCATATAATAATGTGGGCAATTTCGCCATCGAGGGCAAATGGAAAAATGTCGGAGCTTACACCTTCGGGCAGGCGCAGCAGGGTGCTATTATCATCTTCAACGGTACGAACTGCAATTTTTACAGTCCACAGGATACTTATGCATTCTATAAAAACGGCAACGGCTATCAATTAGATGTAACCAGCTTTCTCTTCGCAGAAAACCTGTCATTCATGGTCAATATAATCGACCATGACAATATAGAGATTTTCAACGGCTCAAATACCATTCAAATGAGACGCGTTGGATAAGAAAAGACAAGCTGTGGTTGTAAAAACTCATAGCTTGTCTTTTTGTGTTCGGATAATGCATAAAGCCGCAATGATTGTATTAACCCCCCAATAGCGAAAGAACAAAGACCGGTACAAATAATAACGCAAAGTTAAAGAAAAAATCGATATAAAAATGATATAGAATATTGCGAGTGCAATAGATAAGCAGACAATCGATAGCAAAAAGGTTGCTTTCAGTTTGAGGCGCATGGTCTCCCCAATCCTTTTTTGTTGATTTTTCTACAAGATATTCGGAAAAGGTTTCATTCGCTCCCTAATGGCAGTACTAACCGCGTCCTGTGACAAACCGTCGACGTTTTTGTGCCCTGAATAATCTGTAGCGCGGTGACCTTTCAATTGATATTGTGCGCATTTCCATGTACAAATGATTTTGCGTTCGAGATAATGGTGTGGAGCCACGCCAGCGTTTCGCCACTGGTATCGAAAACCTGCCAGTTGTGGTTGAATTTTTCGCTCAATGGCTTGCGGTAACTGCAATAAGCATCCGTTTCCACGATGGAATTTTCTGCGATNANC
>JGI994J12354_10000988_pt1 | contig 28829 bp, 18 predicted proteins | sample IntmicLarv3ML3BL_FD_12354 | JGI IMG/M metagenome (IMG submission 12354) | reverse complement strand
GTATGCGCCAAATGGCTCATAGACGTCCCGGCGAAGCAAACAACCTGCGTTCCTTCGATTTCGACACCGCTGAATTCCTTATCGATTTTTACAACGAGACCGCGAATGCCGCCCTCCCGCACCAGAAGGTTGCTCCCCTTGCCGATAATCTGCACGGGAATGCCTTTGCGCGTCGTTTCATTTAAAAGCAGCTGAATGTCCTTTTCGTTGCTCGGAAAAACCATCATGTCCGCGGGGCCGCCCATCTTCAGGGTCGTATGCCGCGCCATGGGTTCCATTTCCGTTTGCCGCATTTCTCCTTGGCAGCACTTGAGTGTTTCGGACAGGGCTTTGAACATATTGGCTATCCCTCCAGCTTCATACCCTTATTGTAGCGCAAAATGAAAAACCAATCAACCTTGTTACACCGCCATTTTGCCCTTTTTTTCATTTACTACCCGCAAATTTTGCCTTATAATGATTTCAACAGCAAATCGGAGGAAAACATATGACACTTAAGGACCAATTTTTAAACCCTGACCGCGAATTTTCGCCCCTGCCATTTTGGTTCTGGAATGATTTGATAACGCGAGAAGGCATTCAACGCCAAATGCAGGATTTTTTCGAAAAAGGCGTGTACGGCTATGTCCTGCACCCGAGGATGGGGCTGGCGAAGGAAATCGGCTACCTGACGGAGCGCTATTTCGAGCTGGTGAAATATGCCGTCGATCTGGCCTTTAAAATGGGCATGAAGGTGGTTTTGTACGATGAGGGCATGTATCCCTCCGGCTCCGCCCATGGCATGGTCGTAAAGGAAAACCCCGCCTACGCCGCCCGCGGCATTCGCCTGTACCCTAAAGGCACAAAGCTGAGCGGCGCTATGCGGCTGATTGCCGAAAACGCCGAATATGCCATTATTGAAGACGATACCCACGGCACGATCCGCGGCGTGCACCCGGGCGAGGATGACGGGGAACCCGACGCGCCCATGGCCGCCAATCTTTTGGATGAAAACGCCATGGCCGCCTTTATCCGCCTGACCCATGAAGCCTATTACAGCGCCTTAAAGGAGCATTTCGGCAAGACGATTATCGGCATGTTCACAGACGAGCCCAGCCCCACGGGGCGCAATGTGCCAACGGACATTCGTCCCTGGTCGATCGAATTGGATGATATGTTTGAAAAGCGGGATCTATTCGCCCTTTGGACGGACGTTGGCGAAGAAACCCATGCCATCCGCCGCCGCTATGACGCGCTGATTACCGCGCGCATGGTAAAAAGCTACTATCTGCCGCTTAAAAACTGGTGCGAAAGCCATGGCATTGCTTTGACAGGGCATCCCCATGACCCCGACAGCATCGCCGCGGAGCGCTTCTTTACGATACCGGGGCAGGATGTGGTGTGGCGCTGGGTCGCGCCCGAAAAGGGGCTGAATCTGTTCGGCAGGGAGAGCACCCAGGCGAAATGCGCCTCCTCCGCCGCGCGGCATATGGGAAGCCGCTTAAACAGCAATGAATGCTTTGGCTGCTGCGGTAAAAACGGCAATCTCTTCGATTTTACCGCCGATGATATGAAATGGTATTTGGATTGGCTGTTTGTTCGCGGCACAAACCTTATCTACCCGCACGCGTTCTTCTATTCCATCGCCACACCGCTGCAATTGAATGAGCGGCCGCCGGATGTGGGGCCGAACAACTATTTTTGGCCGCACTACCGCCTGTTCGCGGATTACATCCGCCGCATGTGCCTGATGAACACGGACGGCGTTCATCAGGCGCGCATCGCGGTGCTATGCTCCGGCACAGCGCTGCCCGACGCGCTCCCCGCCAAGCTCTTTGAAAGGCAGATTGATTTCAACTATTTGGAAGACGAGATGCTTCTCGCTTCCCCCTTTGAAAACGGTGCGCTGCATGTTAAAAACCAGCGCTATGATACGCTGGCCGTGGCGGATACCACCCTTTTGACCGATGAAATCAAGGCCCATTTTAAGGGGCGCATTGTGTTTGAGAAGGATATCGAAGGGCTTTGCGGCTACGAAACGGTGTTGCTCAGCCCGCCATCGAAAGACCTTCGCGCCGCGCATTTTATCCGCAGCGGCGTTTCGGTTTTTATTCTTACGAACGAAGGAGAAAGCGCGTATAGCGGCCTTCTTTCCCTGCCTGTTGCGGGCGCGGCGGAAAAATGGGATCCGTGGAATGGCCGTGTAAAGGCCATCAGCCTGCCCTATGAACTGACGCTAAACCGCAGGCAAGCGCTTGTTTTTGTGGTCGATCCAAAGGGAGAAAACGCGCTTGCCGAAAAAGAGAACCGCGGCTCTGCGCCCGTAACCTTCCCCCTGAAGTGGCAACTAAACGGCCAGCCCCTCATGGAGCTGACCGATTGGCAATATTCAAGCGATTACGCGCTTTTCAGCGGCACGCTGACCTATACCGTCGCCTTTACCCTTAAGCAGAAACCCACATCCCTTATATTGGATTTGGGCGATGTGCGGGAAATGGCGGAGGTATCCTTAAACAACAGCCCCTTCACGCCTTTATTGCTGCGACCCTTTGAATGGGACTGCGCTTGCTTTGCGGTAGCGGGCGAAAACACGCTGACTGTGCGCGTGACCAACGGCAATGTGCCGCGCTTTACAGGCAAGCCCCATTCCTCCGGACTGTTGGGCCCCGTTGCCTTTTACAAAAAGGGCGTATAATCCAAATCGCTGGGCAGCTGCAGCGCGCCGCGGGGCGACAGGCTCACAGGCCCTGCCTGCGCCCCATCGGGCGAACAGGAGCGCTTGAACTGCTGGGTATAGAAGCGGCGGATGAACAGCTGCAAGGTTTTTTTGATAAAGGCTTCTTCATACACGCCTTCGAAAGCTTTATGCGCGAGATGCAAGAGCCTGTCCGCAGAGCTGCCTGAATCCATCATGTGGTAAAGGAAGAAATCATGCAGGGCGTAATCGCCGAGGATTTCTTCTGTTTTCTGCGCGATTTCGCCGCTTTCGCCGGGCAGCAGCTCCGGGGACACAGGGGTATCCACGATATCATGCAAAACAGCGGCGGCCTCTTTTTGAAAGGCTGTGTCCGCAAGGCAGGTGACCATTGAGCGCATGAGGGTTTTGGGGATGGACGCGTTCACGTTGTACATGCTCATGTGATCGCCGTTATAGGTGCAAAAGCCCAGCGCTTCCTCGCTTAGATCCCCCGTGCCTACGACCAGGCCGCCCACTTGATTGGCGATATCCATTAAAATCTGTGTGCGCTCCCTGGCCTGCGCGTTTTCGAAGGTGACATCGTGGTTGTTTTCATCCTGCCCGATATCCTTGAAATGCTGCTTTAAATTCGGCGTGATATCGATTGAGCGGACAGATAATCCGAGGGCTTCCATCAGGCGGACGGCATTGCCCTTCGTGCGCGTGCCCGTGCCAAAGCCCGGCATGGTAATCCCCTCGATATAGGTGCGCGGCAGCCCCATTTCATCCATGGTTTTTACCGCGAACAAAAGCGCCAGCGTGCTATCCAGCCCGCCGGAGACGCCGATAACCAGCTTGTTGATACGCGCCTTTTCCAAGCGCGTTTGCAGCCCCATCACCACAATATCGCTAATATCCCGGCACGCGGCAGCCAAATCTTCTTGCTTTGGCACAAAGGGCAGTGGCGCCATATCCCTTAGGAGCGTTTTATCCCTTGCGGGCAGGCCGGTAAGCGGTATCCGCCTGCCAAAGCCCTTCGCGCCGCTGAAAAAGGAGGCGGCCTTTTGCCTTTGGTGCCTGACACGCTGTACATCGATATCGTATATCGCTTCTGCGCCGTCCCTTGAAAACAGTTTGCCCGAAGCGCATTCATCTCCGCACTCAAAAACCCCTGTAAAGCCCGCGTACACATGATCCGTGGTGCTTTCGCCAAAGCCCGCGCCCGCGTACACATAGCCCGACAAACATTTTCGGCTCTGCTCTTTTAAAAGGGCGCTGCGACGTACGCGCTTGCCCAGCAATTCATTGCTGACGGCAGGGTTGAAGATGATTTCCGCGCCCATCTGCGCGTACCGCCCCGAGGGGGGATTGGGCGTCCACACATCCTCACACACTTCGATCGCAAAGGCGCATTCATCCGTTTCAAAAATCAAATCCGTTCCGAAAGGAATTTCCCGCCCGCCAAAGGAGAGGGTGTCGGGGGCTTCCGATCCGCTTTGAAACCAGCGGCTTTCGCCGTTTGACAGATGCTGCTTGATTGCAACGGCCTTCACTTCGCCACCATGCAAAACAGCCGCACCGATATAAAGCCGACCCGCGTTTGAAACAGGCAAGCTTACCAGGGCGATCATTTCCTTCGTTTCTCCGGCAAGTTTTAAAAGGGCGGCCTCCGCCTCGATTTTAAGCTGCCCGCTAAAGAACAAATCCCCGACGGTATAGCCTGTCAGCGCCATTTCGGGAAACAAAGCAATCTGCACGGCCTGCCCTTGCAGGCGCTTATAGATGCTGCTTATTTCTTCGGCATTCTTTTTCACATCGCCCAGATGCACCTTAGGCGAAACGGCGGCAACACGCACAAAATTTTTCATATTTCGACCCCCCTATCGCATATACTAACACAAATGGAACACGGCGACAATATTTATGCGACGGTTTTGCTTTTTAAAAGAAAAAAGAGTATGATAGGGATGGCTTTAATACCTGAGGAGGAGCATCTATGAAAAAACGCTTAGCCTTCATCATCGCCCTTGTTTTATGCGCCGCCCTTGCCGGCGGCCTTTGCGAAGCGGCACCGCTTGCGGTTTCCGATGCGGTTACAGACGGCAACGCCATGGCAATAACCTTTGCCTTGGCACCCTCTGCCGAAACACGCTACTATACCCTTGAAAAAATCTATGTGAACGGGCTGGAAGCGACGCAGACCCGCGCCAATGGCCGCACCGAGGGCTGGCTTGATGCGCCTGTCAGCGTGACTGTCACATTGGATATATCCGACATTGGGCGCGCGGAAAGCTATACCGTCGCAGCCTCCTTTTCCGTTTTGCGGCCCGAGCAGCCCATCGTGATGGTGGAAAGCCAGATTACGGATAATTTCGATACGTACCATAACAACATCGTCCAGTATAATAACGCGGGAAACATCGTCGCCACGAAGGAAGGGGATATTCTTTTAGCCCCCGGCACTTACGAGGAGGAGTGGCTTCTATCTGCCAAGCTGATTGAAACAGGAAAAATGTCTCTTCTTGAAACCCTGCCCGTGGTATTCACGCTGCCCATCGGCGATATGGAGTTGAGGCAGGGCGCAGGTAATCTCAGCATGGGCGATTGGGACATACGCGTTAAAAAAGCGGAGGCCACCGATATGAGCATCGCCGTGATCGTTGATGAAGTGTTTCCCGAAACGTTTACCCAAGCGCAGGTCAGCGATGCCATGCGTTCCCTTACCGTAACGGACGAAGCCGGCAGGAAAGACTTTTACATGGGCTCTTCAAGCGATACATCCGAGCCCGTCCGCCTGATGGACGGTACCTGGCTCGTCACCTTCAAGTGGACAACCCAGCGCGTCAACCATATCCCAAACCAATTGCGCCTGACACCCTATACCTACGACGCGATGATGAATGCCATAGAAGACCCGGAGCATTCCCTGTTTATTCCCCTGCAATAGCCGCATAAACAAATGGTAATTTCAGCGCCCTTATGGTATACTGTAAAGTGCGTGATTTTGCGCGCGACGAAATATGCTTCACCAATTTGAAGGAGAACGCTATGCTTGAATTTATTAAAAACCTGTTGGGCGGCAGCAACGAAGCCCAGCTGAAAAAATTACAAAAGCCGCTTATCGCCATTAACGCGCTGGAGGATGAATACAAACAGTTATCAGACTCCGCGCTACGCGCGAAGACGAACGAATTTAAAACCCGCTTTGCAAACGGCGAAACACTGGATGAGTTGCTGCCCGAAGCTTTTGCCTTGGTTCGTGAGGGCACACAACGCATATTTGATTTCCGACTGTTTGACGAACAGATGATGGGCGGCATCGTGCTGCACCAGGGGCGCATCGCGGAAATGAAAACAGGCGAGGGCAAAACCAACATGGCGACCCTGCCCGCCTATCTGAACGCGCTGACGGGCAATGGCGTGCATATCGTGACCGTGAACGATTATCTGGCGCGGCGCGACAGCGAAACCATGGGACAGCTATACAAGTTCCTCGGTCTGTCCGTTGGGTTGATTGTACATGATTTGGACGCGAAGGATCGCCGCGAGTCATATGCCGCCGATATTACCTACGGCACGAACAACGAGCTGGGCTTTGATTACCTGCGCGATAACATGGTGATTTACAAAGAGGACATCGTGCAGCGCGGGCATGTTTACGCCATTGTGGACGAGGTGGACTCCATCTTGATTGACGAAGCCAGAACGCCGCTGATTATCTCCGGCCAGGGGGACAAACCCACGGAGCTTTACGAAAAGGCCGATGCCTTTGTGAGCCGCCTGCGCCGCGACGCGGATTACGAAATGGATGAAAAGGAAAAGACCGTTATTCTGACGGAACAGGGGACGGAAAAAGCGGAACGCGCCTTTTCGATTGAAAACATTTCCGACATCGACAACATTGAAATCTACCACCATGTCCTGCAGGCCTTGAAAGCCCACGCCATGATGAAACGGGATGTGGATTATGTGGTGCAAAACGGCGAAGTCATCATCGTGGATGATTTTACGGGCCGCCTGATGGTAGGCCGCCGCTATTCCGACGGGCTGCACCAGGCCATTGAAGCCAAGGAGCATGTGGAAGTGGCGCGGGAAAGCCGCACGTTAGCCACCGTCACCTTCCAGAACTATTTCCGCATGTATGAAAAGCTGGCGGGCATGACGGGTACGGCGAAGACCGAAGAGGATGAATTTTCGGGCATCTACGGCCTGGACGTAGTGCAGATTCCCACACACAAGCCCATGATTCGCCAGGATATGAACGATATCGTATACAAAAACACGCGGGCGAAATTCAACGCCGTCGTGAATGAGATTATGCATCGGCATGAGACAGGGCAGCCTTTGCTGGTGGGCACGGTTTCGGTTGAAATTTCCGAAATTTTAAGCGCCATGCTGACGAAAAAGGGCATCGCCCACGAGGTATTGAACGCGAAGAACCACCAAAAGGAAGCGGAGATTGTCGCCCAGGCGGGGCACTTCGGCGCGGTAACCATCGCCACCAACATGGCGGGCCGCGGCACGGACATTCTTTTGGGCGGAAACCCTGCCTTCCTCGCCCGCAAAAACCTGCGCCAGGAAGGGTTTGATGAGGAGCTGATTGAGGAAGCCGCGGGCAGCGGCGTTTCGGTGCCTGAAGAAGTGCTTGAACTGCGCCGCCAGTATCAAACGCTTTACAAGCAATTCAAAAAGGGCACGGATGAGCAGCATGACCGCGTTGTGACCGTGGGCGGCCTGCACATTATCGGTACGGAGCGGCATGAAAGCCGCCGCATTGATAACCAGCTGCGCGGACGCTCGGGACGTCAGGGCGATCCGGGTTCCTCCCAGTTCTTTATTTCTTTGGAAGACGACGTGATGCGACTTTTCGGTTCCGAACGCATAGCGCCCATTGTAGATCGGCTTGGCCTTGGGGACGATGATCCTTTGGAGGCGGGCATGCTTACCAAGCAAATCCAGCATGCCCAGCAGCGCATTGAAGGCCGCAACTTCGATATTCGAAAGCACGTCCTGCAATACGACGATGTGATGAACCAGCAGCGCGTGCTGACCTATGGGCAGCGCCGCCAGATTTTAATGGGCGAGGATATGCGCGGCTATATCCTGCAAATGGTGAAGGATTATATCGCCGATGCCTGTGAAAGATATGCCCCGGGCGAGGATTTCGCCCAAGCGGATTTTAAGGAATTGGGCGAAGCGCTGGAAAAGCTTTGCCTGAAACCCGGCGCCATGGCGCAAACGGAAAACGACCTTCGCTCCATGGAAAAGGAGGAGGGCATCCAGCTCCTGTATGAAAAGGCGGAAGTTTTTTATAAGGAACGTGAAACCCAGCTTGCCGAAATGGGCGTGGATATGCGCGAGTTTGAGCGCGTAGTGCTCCTGGGCGAGATTGATAAGCGGTGGATGAACCATATTGACGAAATGGATCAATTGCGCGAGGGCATCGGCTTGAGAGCGTATGCCCAAAAGAACCCCGTGCAGGAATACCGCATTGAAGCCTTTGATATGTTTGATGAAATGATGCGCCAGGTGCGCGAGGACACGCTTTTGAAGCTCTATCACGCCGTGATACAGCGCGCGCCCGAACGCAAGGCGGTTGCCCGGCCTGAGGACATGAAGGTGGGCAGCGAACCCGGCGTGAAAAAACCGCGCACGGTGAAGCCTTCGGATAAAATCGGCCGCAACAGCCCTTGCCCCTGCGGAAGCGGGAAAAAGTACAAGCAATGCTGCGGTAAAAATGCGTAAAAAAGAAGGGGTTTGCCGATGATCGTGCAAACCCCTTTGACACAAGATATGATCGAATAGGCTGATTTACTGCTTTGCCACGCGCAACAGTGTTTTCATATAATCGTAGCACAGCTTTAAATCCTCGTAGCTGTCGCGATCATAGGCCAAATCGTGATCCACCATGAGCCACTCCGGATTGCAATCAAGAGCCAGCGGCAAAAGCGCAGGCGTATTAACATTGCCATAACCTGTCGGACGGAAGGTGAAGCCTTCTTCTGTTACGAACACATCTTTAAAATGCACAACGGGGATGCGGTTTTTATATTCGCGCAGGTAGACGGCGGGATCCTGCCCTGCTGCCAACATCCAGCCCACATCCGGTTCAAAATGAAGCTGCGCAACGGCATCCAGGAGCCTTTTGGCAAAGGGGTTTTCGCCTCGCATATCAAAGGCATGGTTATGGTACATCGGCGTGATGCCATATTCAAGGCACAGCTTGACGGCTTTTTCGCACAGCTTGACCATTTCTTCAAAGGGCTGATGATTGACCGCTTCCTCGCCAAAGGTGAGCGTTAAATAGGCGCAGCCGATGTCGCGATGCTCGCCGAGAATGCGCGCGGGATCGTTCACAATATCCGCCGCCTGTACATGATCGCCGATTGGCAAAAGATGAAGATCGTTCACTATTCCCTTAATCTCCGTGGCTGTTCTGCCGAAATAACCCACCAATTCAATGCCGTCGTAGCCGATTTTCGCCACCTTTTCAAGGGTCTTTTTCAAATCCGCGTTGGCATCCTCCCGCACGATAAAGATTCCCGCGCCCAATTTCATCTTTATATTCATCCTTTCCTTCAAAAGCCTATTTGCTCTTGTTCTATTTCTGCTTCCGCCTCTCCTTCTTTACATTAGAATCATTTCATGAAATTCTCATCTTTTTCACTTTAAGCCATTTTTAAAAAGTGATATCCTCAAACCGTAAAAAGGAGAAGGAGGACAAACAAATGTGGTTAATCGCGCCTTTCATGTTGTTTATCGGCTTGTTTTCAGGAGTGTTTAAGTTGATATGGGCCTTGGCGGGCGGCCTGTTCTTTGTGCTTGGGAAGCTTTTCAGCATTGTATTCGGCATTGTCGTCGCCTGTATCGGCATTTCACTTTGCGTCAGCATCATCGGGTCTGTGTTCGGCGTACCGCTTTTGATTATCGGCGGAAGCCTGCTGGCGCTTACAAAAAAGAAATGATTCCGTAAAGAAAGCCTTGTGGATGGCCGATGCAACAAAAGATTCTTCGCTGCGCTCAGACTGACAGGGGGGAGTCGATTGCTTAATCGGACTCACAATGACGAGGGGAGATGCCGGGCAAACACAAGGTTTGCCCCTACAGGGTTTGCTGCGGCGTGATGAATGAAGTGAAGAAGTCTGTTGTCTGCATAGGATGAAAGCCCTCTTTGGGGGGCTTTTTTTCTGCTTTTACTTGAATTTTAGGCGGTATTGTTATATAGTTTCTTATAGAGTAATTTTGATGAAAGGCGGGAAACAGCCGTGCCGAAGAGAAAACCGCTGCTTCTTGTTATATTGGGCCTGCTGCTGCTTTTTTCCTTTGCCCTTGCGGAGGAAAAACCTGTTGTGATCGGCATCGCTTACCCTACCGCCGTCGATGCGGAAACCCACTTCATCCAAGGCGTTTATTTGGCGCAGGAAAGGGTGAACGCGAGCGGCGGCATTTTGAATCGAAAGCTTGACTTTGATATAAAGGATGACCAAAACGACGCCACTCTCGCCCGCCAAATCGCTCAGGGCTTTGTGGACGCGGGCATTAGCGCCGTGATCGGGCATTGGGGCTCCAATGTTTGTGCCGTGACGGAAGAAACCTATGAATCAAACGGCGTGATTATGCTTTCCCCCGCCGCTACCAGTATGTCCCTTTTGAAGCCCTCCCAGCGCTATGTTTTCCGCATGATTCCAAACAACGACAAAAATGCCCATACCCTTGCCGACGCGTTTGCGGCGGCGAATTATGAAAATATCGCCATCTATTTTTCCGATGATGTCTATGGCATCACCTTTTCCCAAACCATTGAAAGGGCGCTGCACGAAAAGGGCATCCATGTGATTGACCGCGTTTGCACGCTTTCCCCCGCCGCCATGGAAACGGTGGCGGATCGCTGGCAAGCCTTCGGCTGTGATGCCATTGTGATTGCCGCCACCATGCCTGAAGCCGCGAGCTCCATCGAATTGATTCGCACCTTGCCTGTTTCTTACCCCATCTACGGCGCGGATAACTTCGCCCGCTCAAGCCTTAAGGATTCCCTCGGGGGCAAGCTCGCCAATATTTTCCATGTTGCCCACCAAGAAAGCGCCATCGACGCGGATTTCAAAAACGCCTTCCATTCGGCCTATGGCTGCGAACCTGATGTTTTCGCCATCGCCGGCTATGAGGCTGTCATGCTTTTGAGCGATGCCATGAATATGACGGGGCAGACGGATGCCGCCGCCATCGCGGATTATATAGGCAGCCTTCAAAATTATGCAAGCATTACAGGCGAATTGGCCTTTGATGCCGATACCCGCGAATTTATCGGGCATAGCCTGATTGTACGTCCCGCCAAGTAAGCCTAAGGAGGTTTCCCGATGGAACAAAAGCCCGAGGTGACGCAGACGCCTAAAAAAATGGACAGCGCCATGACGATTATTGACATCAAGGCATGGATTGCCGTGGTAACGGTGCTGATTGCTCTTGCCGCCATCGCTTTCTGGGCATTTTTCGGCACGATGCGCATCAACGTAACGGTACGTGGCGCGCTTGTGAGAAGCGGCAAGGTCATCGAGGTGTACTCAAATGAAAGTGCACAGATATTGGACATTGCCGTTTCCAGAAACCAGGACGTAGCCGCTGATCAGGTGATCGCGCGGCTGGACAAGCCTGATTTGGTGAATGAAATCAACCTGGCGATTGCCGCCGAGAATTCCGATGAAGAAATTGCCGCCCTAAGAAAGAACCTGCTAAAGCGCACCCGCATCCTCGCGGGGGATGAAGGCCGCGTGCAGGACATATACGTGCGCGCGGGCGACTATATCTCCTCAGGTACCCGCATCGCCACCATCCTGCAAAGCCCCGAGAAGAGCCGGGCCCTTGAATGCCTTGTATATGTGCCCATGTCGGCCATCGGCAAGGTGACGCCCGGCATGAATGTGAATATCTATCCCGCTTTTGCGGATAAAAACGAATACGGCAGCATGATCGGCACGGTGGAAGCCATCAGCGAATACCCTGTGACAAGGATGCATTTGTATGAACGCTATGGCAGCGAAGAGCTGGCCGATGCCTTCATGTCCGAGACTGTTTATGAAGTTACGATCAGCCTTTTGAGTTCCCCTGCCAATCCTTCCGGCTACCAGTGGACGATTTCCGCGGGCCCTGACGCGCAGATAGGCGATTTAAGCCTTTGCACGGCGGACATTGTGCAAAAGGAAGTGCGTCCCATCGATGTTTTCTTTTACAATAACTACTGATGAGGTGACTTAAGTGACAGGGCAAAGAACCCGGGCGCTTATCAAGAGAAACGCGGGAAGCGTTCTGTATGTTTTCTTTCTAAGCCTGTTGATGATGATACCGGCCACAGCCGCGCCGGTTTTCAAACAGGTGTTTACCGACCGTATCCTTCAGGGGAATGAGCAGAGCTGGCTGCCGATTTTAATCGCCCTGATGCTGGCCATGGCCATTATCTCCGCCGCCCTCACGCTGCTTCAGAAGAACTGCCTGATTAAATTGGCGGGACGCATTGAAACAAAGGCGCAAAGCCACTATTTTTACCACCTTTTGCACTCGCCTTTGAAGCTGTTTGACAAAGCCAACCGTTCCCAGCTTGTAACGAAGGCGGATTCCGCCGCCGGGGTTTCTTCTATACTAACCGTTTCCATTGTCGCTATTTTATTTGCCATCATTAATTTTATCCTTTATCTGGTTCTGATGCTCAAAGCCGATGCCGTGATGACGGCCATCGTTGTGGCGCTGGCGGTACTGAGCTTCTTCTTCCAAATTCTACAAAGAAAAGCAACCGCGAAGGTGACCGCAAAGGGCGCGGAAAAGGGAATCCGCAAATCCGCGGCCGAGCTTAACGCTCAGGATGAAAACGCTACTGCCATGGGGATACAGAATATTTCACTCATCAAATCCACCTCTTCGGAAGATAAATTTTTCACCCATATCATGAACATCAAGGTGGAGAAGCTGCTGGCATCGCGCCCCGGGGATTACGCGGCTGCCGCCGCACCGCTAAACGGGCTGAACACCATTATATTTTTAAATTTGCTTTTATTCATTTCTTCCCTGCGCATCATGGACCAAAGCTTCACCATCGGCGCGTATTTGGCTTTTCAAGCCTATGCCACCGCCTTTTTCGCGCCGCTGAACTTTTTATTGGGACTGAAAGCCCAGCTGAAGGCTTATGAAAATCAGCTAAAGGCTTATGAAGAGGACTTGGTGGGCGCGCCGCTGCCTGCCGTGACAAAGGCTGAAGACGGCAGCAGGCTTTCAGGCCGCATTGAAATTCGGGATGTCTCCTTTTCATATGCCGAGGGCGGCCCCGTACTAAAGAACATTTCCCTTTCCATCGCGCCCGGCGAACACATTGCCATTGTGGGCAAATCCGGCGCGGGAAAAAGCACACTTTTGAAGCTTTTACAGGGGCTATACGATCCCGACAGCGGCGAAATTCTGTTTGACGGCATGCCGCTTCATTCCATCAGTCCCCACGTCCGCGCCCTCTCCATCGGCAGCGCAAACCAGCAAATCGCCATCTATTCCGCCTCCATCGGCGATAACATTGCCCTGTTCGACACGAGCGTATCCACCGAGCAGCTTGAAAAAGCCGCTTCCGCAGCGCAGCTGCGCGCCTATGTTTCCAAGCTAAAGGGCGCTTATCAGGCGCCGCTCCTTCAGGACGGACACAACCTCTCCGGCGGCCAGAAGCAGCGCCTTGAAATCGCGCGAGCCTTGCTCCACAACCCCTCCGTTGTCCTGATGGACGAGAGCATGGGCGCTTTGGACCCCGCTACATCAAAGAATATTTTCGATAACCTGCTTGCCCGTGGCGCAACGGTTTTGATGGTTACCCACACCGTTTCCGGCATTCGGGACGCGGATCGCATCCTTGTAATGGAAAATGGCACGATTACCGACCAAGGTACCCATAGAGCATTGTTAAAACAAAGCGAATACTATCGCTCCCTGTGCCGAAGGGAAGGGTGGTCGATTAAATGAGCATGACCTTACTGCCGCTTGAAAAAAACACTTATTTGGTGATGAAGGGACATGCCGCGCTGTATGCCAGAAAGGGCAGCGGGCCCTCCGCGCGGCTGCACTTTTTGAAGACCCTTGACGCAAACCAATTCATCTGCCCGCTTGCCGCTTATGAGGGCTATGAAGCCTTGCTGAAGCCTTTGGGCGACTCCGGCGTAAAGCCGATAACTGATTTCGAAGGTGAACCTGCCTTCACGCAGGCGGCTTTCACCGCTGCCGTGGATGCCCATATCGCCAGGATGGAGGATGAGCAGGCGCTGATTTCAAACCGTCGCGCGCATCAAGCGAAAATTCTTTCGGAAACAACCCGCAAATACCAAGATGCCGCCGCCCGCGCGGGCGGGCTGGACGAAAGCCATATAGATAACGAGGATGCGCTCGTTGGCGCTGTGAAGGCCATCGGCAAGTATCTGGGCGCGCACATTCTTGTGCCGACATTGGATGTATTGGAAGCCTCCGCCTCCTATTTAGATACCATGCTGCGCCTTTCCGGACTCCAAAGCCGCCCCGTTACTTTGCGTGACAACTGGTATTATCGCCATAGCGGTGCGATGCTTTGCTATATGAAGGACGGTAGCCCCGCGGCGCTTTTGCCCCTTGGCATCAGCGGTTATCGCCTGTATGACCCGAAAACCCGCACCTCCCGCCCTGTGACTGCCCAAATCGCGCAAACGATCTCGCCCCAGGCTTTTTCGCTCCTGCGCACCTTTCCCAATGAAAAAATCGGCTTTAAGCAGCTCGTCAAGTTTATTTTGGGCGAAAACATCTATTCCGAAATCGGCATCATCCTGTTATTCTCCTTCTTTGCCTCTTTGATCGCTATCCTGCCGCCCGTTATCTCCAAGCAGATTTTTGATGAGATCGTGCCCGGCCACCATGGGGGGATGCTGCTTGAGGTGATTATCATTCTGCTGGCCTTTCAGCTTGCCGCAATGGGCTTTAATGTATTGACCAACCTTGCTTTTTCAAGAATAAAAATGAAGGTGGATATGTCCCTGCAGGCCGCTGTCTGGCAACGCCTGCTTAAGCAAAACATCTCCTTTTTCCACCGCATGACCACTGGGGAATTGATTTCCCGCATCAAGGGGCTTTCAGCGCTGAACCAAACGCTGACGCTGCCTCTTTTGCAATCCATCCCCGCAATGCTGTTTTCTTTTATGAATGTGCTTGTATTGTACCGCTACTGCGCCGCCGTAACGCCCACGGTGTTATGGCTGTTCGCGCTGCTTTTCGCCGTAACCTATCTGTGCAACCGCTCCCTTTATAAAAACGGGCTGGCGCTATCGCAAATGAAGGATCACGCCCTGAGTTTGAACATGCAATTTGCCGATAGCATGCACCGCGTGAAAACTTCTTTTGCCGAGGACAGCATCTACCGCGTGATCGCGAAAAGCAACACGGACATCCGAAGCCTCCAAAACAGAATCAGCTTCCTGCAAAACGCGCTTGAAGCCTTCTATACCTTCTTCGGCTTCGCTTCCGTAGCGGTGGTCTATCTGCTGATCGCGAACACGAAGGGCGTGGCCGTGGGTGATTTCGTCGCTTATATCGCCGCTTTTTTGACCTTTGAAGCGGTTATGCTGAACTTCATGCGCACCTTGAATCTCCTGCCGGGGATCATGATTTCGATGAAGAAAGTATCCCCTATCCTTTTGACTGTTTCTGACGCTCATGGCAATAAATCCATCCCCAAGCATCTGGATGGTTCTTTTGAATTCCGCCATGTTTATTTCAGCTATGAGCAAAGTGCCCCCCCCATCCTGAGCGATTTGGATTTTCGCGTTGAAAAAGGCGAAAGCCTTGGCGTTGTAGGCGTTTCGGGCTGCGGAAAATCCACGCTGCTGAAGCTTTTGCTGGGGCTCTATACCCCATCAAGCGGCCACGTGCTCCTTGGCGGATACGATCTGCAAACAGTGGATTTGCCCCTGTTGCGAAACCAAATCGGCGTGGCAATGCAAGGCGCGGAGCTGCCCGTAGGCACGTTGTACAGCGCGCTGACGGAGAATGCCCCCTCCCTTGATGAGGATGCGGTATGGGCGGCCCTTGAAAAGGCCGGCATAGCGGAGGAAGTGCGTAAAATGCCGCAAGGACTGTACACCTCCCTTGAAAACAACGCCTCTTCGCTCTCCTACGGGCAAAGGCAGCGCCTGTCCGTCGCCCGCGCTATCATCGCGCCCAAACCCTATCTTTTCCTGGATGAAACCACGAGCCACCTCGACAATATTACCCAGGCGGAGCTGATGCGCACCGTTTACGGGCTTAAGTGCACCAAGCTGATTATCGCCCAGCGCCTGGCCACGGTGGAAAAATGTGACAAGCTGCTCATTATTGAGGATGGCCGTGTCCGTGCCTTCGGCTCCTACGAGGAGTTGATTTTAAAGCAGCATCTTTATACAGAAATTTTCGACACGGATGACGAAGAGGAAGGGGATGGGCAAGAGGACGCTGCCAATTCGCGATAATTCTCACTTGTCATATTCAACAAAAAGTTTACCGAAATTTTACTTTGTCTTTATATAGAATAAATTGGCGTTTTGTGCTATGATAATTGTGATTTTTGATTTTTTAGGAGGTTCGTTGAATGACCATCACCCTTGGTGATTTTCTACACGGTATCTCAAACAATCCCTCGCTGCTGATTGTTTCCATCCTCACATTGGGCGTGGTATTGGTGAATGGCTGGACAGATGCGCCAAACGCCATTGCCACCTGTGTTTCTACACGCTCCATCACACCCAAGGCTGCCATTTTAATGGCCGTTGTTTTCAATTTTCTGGGCGTTTTTGTGATGACGGCCATCAACAAGCAGGTTGCGGAAACCATTTACAACATGGTGGATTTCGGCGATAATGCCCACGAAGCCCTTTTAGCACTTTGCGCTGCCATGATTGCCATCGTCATTTGGGCGACTGCCGCCTCCATGTTCGGTATCCCCACTTCCGAGAGCCATGCGCTGATCGCGGGGCTCTCCGGTGCCGCCATCGCCGCCCACGGCAGCATCAGCGGCATCAACGGGGCTGAATGGATGAAGGTGATTTATGGCCTGGCTCTTTCCTCCGTATTAGGCTACTGCATGGGCTTTGGCACGGTACGCATAGTGGAATTCATCTGCAAAAGAATTGACCGACGCCGTACCCAAGGCTTCTTCCAAGGTGCTCAGGTGGCCGGCGGCGCCAGCATGGCTTTCATGCACGGCGCTCAGGACGGGCAAAAGTTCATCGGCGTATTTATGCTGGGGCTCTTTCTCGCTAAGGGTGAAACCTCTGTGACTGAGTTTACTGTTCCTATTTGGCTCATGATTCTCTGCTCCTGCGTGATGGCGCTGGGCACCTCTATCGGCGGCATGAAAATTATTAAGACTGTTGGCATGGACATGGTTAAGCTTGAAAAATACCAGGGCTTCTCTGCCGACCTTGCTGCCGCAGGCTGCCTCCTGATTTCCACTTTAACCGGGCTTCCCGTTTCCACCACCCATACGAAAACCACCTCCATCATGGGCGTCGGCGCTGCCAGACGCCTATCCTCGCTGAACTTCGGCGTGGTCAAGGAGATGCTATATGCTTGGATTCTCACCTTCCCCGGCTGTGGCTTAATTGGTTTCATCATGGTTAAAATCTTCCTCGCGGTATTTTGAAAGGAGCGATATCCCCTATGGCACAAAAACACGGCAACAACTATTTCGATATGTTCTTAGATTTGCATGAATATTGCGCAAAGGCCTCCAAAGCTCTTAATGAATCCCTGACCCACTTCTCCCCTGATTCCATGGAGGATTCACTTACCAACCTGCATAAAATCGAGCACAGCGCCGATTTAGCGGGCCACGAAGTGAAAGCCAAGCTTGCAAAGGAATTCATCACGCCCCTTGAGCGCGAGGACATCCTGCGCACCGTCTGCATGATTGATGATTTGACCGATGCGATTGAAGATGTGCTCATCAAAGCGGACATGTACCGCGTGAAGGCCATTTTGCCCTATGCCATCGAGTTCTGTGACATCATTGAAAAGTGCTGTGCAGGCCTGACGATTATTTATAAAGAATTCCACAACTTCAAGAAATCCAAAGACTTGCATGACGGTATCATTGAAGTAAACCGCCTGGAGGACGAAGGCGATAAGCTTTACCGAAAAGCCATGCGCGATCTTTTCGATGGCACTCACGATCCTGTTGAAGTAATTGCCTGGCTGGAGATCTACTCCCAGTTGGAACGCTGCTGCGACATCTGCGAGGACATCGCCGATTATGTGCAGGAAATTGTCATGAAGAATACATAAGTGCGCGAAATTGCATATATGCGAGAGGGGGGACTTCTTTTTAAAAAAAGAAGTCCCCCCTCTCGCGCTCTCCCCTCCAAGAAAACCGATTTGGACTTGCGTCCTTAATCTTCATCGAAATCCAGGAGTTTGTAAGCCGGAATGTTCAGCACCTCTGCCATATCAAAAAGCGTATCAATGGAAATGGCTCTATAAATGTTCGGCGCTTCTATCGCGCCAATAAACGCGCGACTTTTGCCCAATCGCTGCGCAAACTGTTCTTGCGAAAACCCCCTTCGCTTTCGATAGTAGCTAACTAACAAGCCAAGTTCTTTATATTTCTCGCCATGTGCCATGTTCAAAAAAATCACCTCGCCGATAAATTCATCCTATCAGCTCTGGTTCTCTTTTTCCATTGTCTGGCAAGCAATATATTTATCCCCACAAGAAGTAGCGGCCAAAGAGCGCGTTCTTCGCCCTCCAAAACGAACAAAGCCGCATTCCAAAAGGAATGCAGCCTTATTCAATACAAGCCTCTTGAGGCTGTTCAGGGAATCTTTTGTCAAGGGTAAAGATTCCGACACATTTCAGCTATTTATCTTACGGCGAGTGAAAAATGCCTATTAGTTGCCATTGCATTGAACCAAAAAGCAAACAATGTATTCGCACGATGTATCAAAATTCCCCGTATGCACACCAGCTTGGTTCACGAGCATAGTGCATAGGTTCGCAAATTGAAAAATTTCTGCAAACAAACGAGTTTAACTTTTATCGGTGGTAAGTAATGTATTAAGGGTCAGCACCCGTAAGCCACTGAACACCCTCGCCCTCAAGGACCAACTCATTCAGTTGGATGTTCAAACCGCGCGGGATAAACAGTGGTTTCCTTCGTGCCATCGGGGAAGGTGTTTTCAAAAGGATTGCCCCACGGAGGTGAACCTTGTGTTCGCCCACAATCCCATCACTCACCTTAAATCCTGTTTTCCACCTTAATCGGCCAGGCAAAATCATAAGGCTTCTCCTTTGGCGTTGTCACTTCCAGCCCTTCGTCCGTTTGCGCAAAGGGCAATTCTCCTACCCCCGGCATGCTCACACGCTTAACATTCGGCAAATCGCCACTGCCCATGGATTGAATGAGCCATTTGCCATTTTCAGGCCAGCCGAGGGCGATGGCATACACTGCCCCTTCTCTGGTGGTAAACCTGAAATCATCCGCCTCAGCGCGGGTGGCGCGAGCGCTGGCAGCCATTTCCGCTTTTTTCTTTTCCAGTTCCTCGCCGCCCAAATCAGCCAGCATAGCTTCATCATACATCAGTGCGCGGGCTTTGAAGGCCAAGTAATAACCCTCCTTGGCTTTCATCCACGGGCGGGTTCCGTAAATCGCCTCACCGCCAATTTTCAGCCAGTCGCCAATGGCGTACAACTGCTTTACCGCTTCCTCGTGAAAGCTGCCATCGGCGTAAGGACCGACATTCAACAGCAAATTGCCGTTCTTCGCAACCACATCGCATAATTCATGCAGCACTTCGCCCGCCGAAAGGTATTTGGGCTGCTGCACCATGCACCATGTAATATTGTCCTCCAAACGCACATCCGCCTGCCACGGATTTTCTTGGATATCCGCCACGCCGCCGCTTTCCACATCGTAAACGCCTATACCTGCAGGAAAATCCGCCTGCTTATAGGTAATCACGCCATCGATGCTTGCATGCTGCAAATAATAATCACGCATCACATCCAGGCGGGCTTCCTCGCTAATAATGTTCGTGCGGCTATCGAAATACACCACGTCGGGCCGATACTTATGCACAACCTCTTTTACCTTTTTCGCCCAGGTATCATTAAAGGCTTTATCCGGCAAGCGGCACGGCTTATAGCGGTTCGTTTCCAGCGGCAAGGCAGGGCCGTAGTAGATTTCATTTTCGGGGCGATAAACATCCGCCTCCGTGTCGTTGGACATAAACCACCCCCAGAGCCATTGGTGGTGGAATGTCGCCAGCATCTTAATGCCCCGCTTGCGAAAAGCCGCCGCGCATTCCCCCGTCACATCCCGATGGGGGCCTGTTCTAACGGAGTTGATTGGGTTAACCTCGCTGTCCCACATAGAATAATTGTCGGAATGCTCCGTAACAGGACCTGCATACTTCGCTCCACTTCGTTCCACCAGCTCCGCCCAAACATCAGGGTCGAATTTTTCACCCTTCAGCATGGGAATAAAATCTTTATATCCAAACTCGCTCAGCGGACCGTAATGCGCCACATGCCACTTGCTTTGGTCGTTATACTTATCATACATGTTACGGGAATACCACTCGTTTTTATAGGCAGGCACGCTGTAGGGCCCCCAGTGAAAGAACAGCCCGAATTTCGCGTCCCGAAACCACTCGGGTGCTTCTTTTTGTAAATTTTTCCAATCGCTCATTCTCTTTTCCTCCGTTTACAATGCAGTGGCGGCTGCGAACATAGCCGCGATGTTTTCAGGTGGCACATCAGGCAAAATCGCTTCATGGCTGGGCGAGAGCAGCAACCCCGTAGGGAACAGCTTTCTCAGCCGCCACACCTCGTCTTCCACCTCTTTAGGCGTACCGTGCACCAATAAATGCTGCGTATCCACGCCGCCGCAGAAGGCTACGCGGTTTTGGAAGCGCTTTTTCAAGCTCTCGGCATCCATGCCCTCCGCCAACGCCTGAATGGGATGCACCACATCTACCCCCGCACCAATCAAATCATCAATCACATCGGCGATAGCGCCGCAGGAATGATATATCACCTTCAAACCATAGCTGTGCGCCTGTGCCACCAGCTGTCTCACCCCGGGAATCACAAATTCCCGCACCATAGCAGGGGATAGCATGAGTCCCCGCTGGGAGCCCATATCATTGCCAATCAGTACAGCGTGTATCCGTCCTTTCGTCGCCTTCAGAAAAATTTTGTTGGCACGCAGATAAAAATCCACAATCCTATCATTCACCGCGTGATAAACATCGAGGTTAGTCGCCATGTTCATCATGGCTGTTTCCATGCCGAAGGATGCGCAAGCATCCTGAAAGTGGGCGGACCAAAGAATGCCAAGCCCCGCCTTGCCTTCAGGCACGGAAAGCGCCGCCCGGCGACATTCCTCCGGATCGATAAACTTTTCCGGCTCGGGCCAGTTAAAAAATGCGAGATCCGCCACCTCCTCCGCATCCTTAAAGCAGCCGTCGCTTGTTAAGGTGCGATCATGGCTGTCCACCGAACCATCGCCGTACCAGTCGAAAGCGGCATAGATGGCGTCGGCGGTGTCGGAGTGGTAGGGAAATTCCACAGCATAAATATCATCTCCCACGGCGTTTTTCAAATCGTGCAGGGTATTTACGCCAAATTGCCGAAAGAGCGCCTTCTGGGCGTAAATATCCGGCATGCCGAGCCAAGCCGCGGGCCTGTCCACAGGCTCCCTGGCGATGGTGGCTAAAAAGCGCTCCAGGCTGTTCATGGGTGCTTCTCCTCCCGCTTAACAATCTTCATGGCGATGCCGTTTGTGTATCCTTCCTCCACCATAACAGCAGGTCTCGTATAATTTCCCCAGGCAATATGCGGGTAATTATAGTCGTTCAATGCCAGAATTTTCACAGGTTCTTCGCGCTGCCCTGTCAAAATGCGGAAGTAATCCAGCACAATGTAAGCGTCCCCCGCGTCCGGCACCTTCTCCCCTGTCACTTCAATGTGCAACGTATGCTTGCCCTTGGGCAAATCCGCCACGGAAAAGATGGGGTAATTGTACTTTTTGTCATATCCCGGGGCAGAGCCGGGGAAATCCACGCCCTGCACCCGTTGGTTCACACGGGCGTCCTGCAATTCGCCGTCCACATATACCTTGGCAATGCCGTAAACCGTATCTTCCGGACCATACCAGACAATGCCTGTCCCCTCAAAAGTGATTTCCGCCGCAGCGCCCGCCTCATGGCTCCACATTTCCACACCGCTTAGGCTGCCGCGGTTATCCTCCCGCGGTGTCCATTTGCCGCTTAGCTTCACCCGCTCATCCGTACAAAGAATGATTGCCTCAAAAGGCTCCGCCACCTCCAGGCGAAGGGCATGGCTGCCATCAGACAGCACCTGCGCAGCACATTTCCCCGCTATATTGTATACTTCGCCTTTTAAAAGCGTGGGCTTCATGGATCTGAAATCGTTCGTGCCCTTATAATCCACATCGTAGCGACCATTAAGAATATAGCGCTTCACTTCCTTATTCCATGGAATCGTCGGCTTTTGGCCAAAGGGGGTACTTTCGCTGTAACGTGCGGCAATGCCCTCGTTGCGGGAGATGTGGTCTTGGGGATATACCGTATAATCCCCCTTGCGCTGCCAATGGAAGGTATCCGTTCCTGAGGGCGCTATATAGCAAACACCCAGTTCATCCAACCCACCGCAATCCACGCCCACGCGCAGCTTTTCGCTGTGGGGCAGCATACGGTGCAGCTTTTTTATGGTATAGCGTGTTGTGAAGCCACCATCGCCGTCAAAGGTCAATACGAACGCCACGTCCGCAGAATCCTTGTAACCGCCCACAATAGTAACCACAACCTCATCGCCCTTTGCCTTGGCGTTGATTTTTCGGCATTTCCAAGCGCCCAGCTTAAAATACGGCATGTGCATAATCGGACCGCCAATCAGCACCGTTTCATTGTCTCTTTGCGCCTCCACCAGCTGCCCTTCCTTTTTTGAAAAGCGGAATGAAAACCCATCGCCGTCAATGGCAATCTCCGTATCGCTTTCAGACAATACAGGGGCTTTTGCCGGGCGGCTTGGCAGCACTTCTTTCTTTTCAGCGGGGATAAAGCGGTATTCATCCACCACTTCTCCCGTGGGCGCAATAAATTGAAGCTCCAGCACCGCACCCGCCTTGGCAGTTAGCGGCAAAACAAACGCCCGTTTTTCAAAGGGAAGACATTCGGGTCCTTTCACTAAAAAACGTTCATCGCCGTAGCGCCCGTCAATCTCCACCTCGTTTAAATTCGTATGGCAGAAGCGGTTTTCAATCTGCAAGATGGCGGGCTGCCCGTCGGCGCATGGCAACGCCTTCACTACCAGCGGCGAATAAGCCTTTCTTGTCATGTAATGCTCCGGCTTGGGTCTGCGCCAAATATCAATAATGCCCCATTCCAGCCGCGTTTCGCCGCCGCGGAAGATGTCTGTTTCATCAATTCCCGCCCAGATTGCGCCGCCCAATGCCCCGGGCGTGTTCCAAATAGAATCCCAGTATTTTTTAATGCCCGTTCCCCAGAAGCTGTGAATGTTCGGATCTCTGCGCATTTCTGTGCGGTTATAGCAGGGCACGTGCACATATTCATCGTGCAAAACAGGCAAATCCCGTTGCAATTCTCCCGGCACACTTACATTGTCCCGCTTTTCGGATAAATCCTCGTTCCAGTTGGAATAGTGGATGCTCCAAATATCAACGGGCGCATGCTCCTGTCTAACAGTCATGGGGTAGCTGAACTTCGTGGGGCGTGTCGGATCACGGTGCTGCGCAAAACGGTTCAGCAAATCAAAATTATNCCCGCCGAAGGATTCGTTGCATAAAGACCACATAATCACGCTGGGATGGCTACCGTCCCGCGCGTACAGTTCCGCCCACACGGACAGATAACGGTCCGTCTGCGCAGGGTCGCGCTGGGTATAATCCAATGTTCTGGCAATAAAGGCCAGGGGGGCTTCATCCTCCACATACATGCCGTATTCGTCGCACAGCTGCAAAAAATATTCGCTGGGCGGGTAGTGGGAGGTGCGAATATAGTTGCAGTTGGCAGCTTTGAACAGTTTTACATCCATTTCAATCAATTCGCGGCTTACAGTACGCCCTTCATGGGCGGAAATTTCATGGCGGCATGCCCCTCGCAATTTAACCTCCCGCCCATTCACATACAGGCGATTACCCGCCCTTGTAATCTGGCGGAAGCCTTGGCGGTGAATAACGCGCTCTGTGGTTCCGCCATTTTTTTCAACATCCAATGTCAGCGTGTATAAAAACGGATGCTCCGCGTCCCACTGAATGGCATGCTCCACAGGCAGGGTAAAGCGCTGTTCCGCCTTTGCCATGGGCAGTTCACAGCGCGCTGTTTCTATGCCGTAGGGGTCTGTCAATGTCAAAACAAGGCGGCTGTCTTCCTCGGGGGCGGAAAGAGCGTAGGCCATTTCCAATACGCCGTGACGGTGCTGGCTATCCAGCCGCGTATTGGTGCTGATCTGCGTAACATGGTTCTTCGGCAGCACATACAGCGCCACAGAACGCATAATACCGCCCTGGCTGAAGGATGAAACCTTGTCCAGCGTCTCATCCACCGTAATGGTCATTTCTATTTTTTCCCGTCCCGCCCATTTTGTCAAATCCACCTGCCATGCCAAAAAGCCATTCTCGTGGTAGGCGACGGACTCCCCATCGATATAGACAGTGGTGAAACCGTTCACGGATTCAAAGCGCAGAATCAGGCTTTTGTCCCGCCATTCTTTTTTAATATCCAAACGCTTTTTATAGGCGTAGCACTTTTCATGCAGCGTTTTATTCCGCCTGCGGCCCATAAAGCAGGGCACGGGAACGGTTTCCCAATCGGCATAATCCGCTGTGGAAACCAGCTCGGCAAAATCCGTTCCGTAACGGCAATGCCATTCCCCATCCAAAGATAATACTTCGCATCCGCCTTCCGCTTCGGGCTTTGGAATCAGCCATGGGATGGCGGGAAAATCATATTCTATCTTCATTTTTCGCTCTCCTTTCCCGTTTCGCATTTAACAAGGGTAATGGCGGCGCAAATACAGTCTCTGTGTGCCAATGCCACCATGGGGCGGGTATAGTTGTTGCGCCCTATACGGGCATAGTTGTAATCGCAGTTTAAAATAATCCGAACAGGGTCTTTTTGCGTGTGACGAACAATTTCGATTTTGTCCAGCGCCAAATAGCACTGCTGCGCCTTTAGGTTCTTATCGCCCGTCACCCGCAGCATCAGCGTATGCTCCCCATCTTTTAATCCATCTGCTTCAAAAATTAATTGTCCGTAACGCTTTTCATACCCGCGGCTCGCGGCGGGGAAATCCACGGGCTTTAAATATTGATCGAACCGCTGCCATTCGCCGCCATCCACCGATGCCTCGCCTATGCCGTAAATCGTATCCCGCGCGCCGTAGACGCGCACCCCTGTCCCTCTAAAGGAAAGGGCAGCCGTATCGCCCGCTGTTTTGCTCAGTGTTTCCGTATCCGCAAAATTGCCGCAGTAATCGTCCATCAAAAGCCAATCGCCCGTGTATTGAATGCGGCTGTCCCTGTCGTCCAACGTCAGCGCAGGGTCGTGCAACGGCTCCAGCCGTATGGCACAAACCCCTTCGCCTGTCAAAGCACCCGCGCCGCCTTCCTTGGAAATGACTGCCCAGTGGATATCATGTTTTTGCGAAGTAAAATCCCTCATATCATTCCTGTGCGCTTTGCCGTAAGGGCGACCAATGTGCCCCGTCGGATAATCGGCAAAAGGCGCCCGACGGCTCCATGCCAGTTGGTTCACCTTCGAATCTGCCAAATAAGCGATGCCCAGTTCGTTCAAGCCGCCCGCATCCAAGCCGATTCCCGCTTTCACACGGGGCGGGGCGGGATGCCCCAATTGCAAAATATCGCATCGGCAGTTCATTTCACCGCGTTCCTTTAGGTAAAGGGTAAAGCGCACACGGCAAGTTTCGCCGTAGCGACCAAGAATGGTCACGCGAATCGCCTCGCCATCAGGCGCGACGCTTTCAATCTCCCCCTGCCATGCTTCCAATGTCAAGCGGGTTGCCTGCAAAAACGGACCGCCGCAAAGCAGGGTTTCCCCATGGACGCAGGCCTTTTCCAAAAGCCCGTCCACTTTTTTAAATACCCACTCAAAGTCTGCATTTTGAACGGTTAGGGTTTCTTCATCCTCCCGCACCATCAATTTTCGTCCCGCCGCCTTCTTTATCGCGGGCACAGCATGCGCTTTTACCTGCGCTGTCTCTGCAGCGGCATAAGCCTTGCCAAGGTGGAATAATTCAGGCTTCGGGGTTCCCTCCGCATCTAATACGCCCCAAGGAAAATTCGCCTCATCCACCGCCGCCATCACAGCGCCGCCGAGGCAATTAGGCGTTTCGCCCATGGCGGCTGCAAAACGGCGAATGCTCTCGCCATAAAATTCATGAATGCCTGTATCCTTCTCTATTTCCGCCTGGTTATAGCAGGGGATATGTGCAAATTCCGTGTGCAAAACAGGCTTTTTGCTCTGCGCCGCCTGCCCCACGGCATACCCGGCAGGGTTGTTCGCCCCGTGGGTGTGGAAAACCACCATCGAATCCAAATGCGCATCCATGGGCTGCTGCCAATGGACATAGGTCACGCTCCAAACATCGGGCTCATCTTCTTCCTCGGGGATGGTCATGGGGTAGTGGAAGTTAACAAGCCGTTTTTCATCCAACGCTTTTATTTTTTTGCGGGCAGCAGCAAAATTGCCGCCCCAGGCGCTGTCGTTGCCCAAGCACCACAAAACCACACAGGGGTGATGCATCCCCGTGATAACCATGCTTTGCGCTTCCTCAATAAAGTCCGCCTGATCATCGGGCGCATTCTGAACAGCAGGACCGCTTTGCCCCACATCGCGCTTCTTTGTACACTGCTCCACATAAAAGCCCAGCTCATCGCACATCGAGAGACATTCTTCGTCAAAGGGCGCATACAGGCTGCGCAGATAATTCACGTGGTGGCTTTTAAACAGCTTCAGCTGTTCCATAAGCGCCGCGCCGTGCAGGATTTGGTGGTAATTGAGCCCCCACAGCTTAAGGGGCTTAAAGTTAAAGAACACTTTCCCCTCATCCGCTTCAATAGCCGTAAACCCTGTCATAAAGCTTACAGTCGCTTCGCCCTCTACAGCCATTTCAACCCGATACAAGCGGGGCTTCTCCACGCTCCAGCCCTGCACCTCTTTACACTTCAGGCTTTCCCCATGGCACAAGCAGGCAGCGCTGAGCACTCTGCCATCCGCACCGATCAGCGTCACCTTGGCAGCCTTTTTAAACCCCGGTGGGCAGATAAGGCGCAGGCTGCCGCCATCCCGGGTTAAATCCGCCCGAACAAGCGGGGTTAAGCGGTTTTGCATAATGAATTCCCTCCCATTTTCAATCTTCCATTCATTTCATTCCTTAAGCAGCCACACATCGCCTGCGTCAATACGACTCTTGCCCTTATGTGTCACATCGTCAAGCAGGTCTTTAAATGTCGCCTCGCCAAGATCCACCATAGCGGGCTCACCGTTATGGTTAATCACAAAGATAAAGCGCCCGTTTTCCGAATCGCGGCATGTCACCTCAACGCCCCTGTCCGCAGGTAACGCCGCTTTCAAATCAAGTTCCGCTGCCAGGCGGACAGCTAAATCATCCTTAAACCGCCCATCCGTTTGCGTGCCGATATAATACCCCTTGCCCTTGCCAAAGGCGTTCACCGTGGCGCAGGGCATCCCCGCGTAAAAATCGCTTGCATACCGCGCCAGCGCTTCGGCGCCGCGCAGGTGAATCAAATCATACAACTGCGCACATTGGTATGTGCCGCTCAACCCCTCTGCCTCCGCAACCATCCCATTTTCTTCCCCCGGCGGCAGGGCATCGGTTTCCTCCACCCAAATGCCCATAATCTCTTTCAAGGGACCCGGGTACTCGCCAAACACGCTGCGGTCATTTTCGTCCGCCAGGCCGCTCATCACCGTGGCAACAAGGGTTCCCCCCGCCTGAACAAAGGCTGTCAGCTCTTCCTTCAGCCCGGGCTTGAACATATAAAGCATGGGCGCCACAACCAGCCGATAGACGGACAAATCGCTTTCCTCGCTCACCACATCCACGGCGATGTTCCTGTCATGAAAAGGTTTATAGTAATCTGTCATGGTCTTGAAAAAATCAATATCCTTGTTCGGTCCGCGCCCCGTGCTGTTCTCCACAGCCCACCAGCCGTTCCAGTCAAAAAGAAACGCGACATCCGCCGGTGTCCGTCCGCCTGCAAAGCCCTGCCCCAAGACATTCAATTCCGCCCCCAGCTTCGCGCTTTCCCTAAACACCCGCGTGTTTTCATGCCCCGCATGGGTAATCACCGCGCCGTGGAATTTCTCCTGCCCCGCCGCGGATTGGCGCAGCTGAAAATACAAGCAAGTATCCGCGCCATGCGCCATGGCCTGGTAGCTGAGCCTGCGCACCTCCCCCGGCCTTTTCAGTTTGTTATAAGGCTGCCAGTTTTGCTGGTTGGGCGATTGCTCCATCAAAAAGAAAGGCGCGCCGCCCTTGAGCCCCCGCATAATATCATGCTTAAACGCCACAAAATGGGGCAAGTCATGGGGCCAGGGGTAGTTATCCCATCCCACCACATCCATCGCCTTGGCCATAGCGAACTGATCCAGTTTCTTAATATAGCCGGACATGTTGGTTGTCACAGGAATATCCGGCGAATATTTCTTCAAAATATGGTATTCGTTTTCAAAGCACTCCACGGTGGAATCCGTAATAAAGCGCAGGTAATCCAGCTGCACGCCCGGGTTAAAGCGGTTATCGTCGTTCAGTTCGCTGGGCACAGCAATTTCATCAAAGCTATACACCGTGCGCCCCCAAAACGCCGTATGCCAGCGGCGGTTCAACTCTTCGATGGTACCATAGCGTTTTTCAAGCCAGGCGCGGAATTTTTGTTGGCAGGTAGGGCAGTAGCAGTACGTGCCGTATTCGTTGGCAACGTGCCATATAGCAAGAGCGGGATGACTGCCGTAGCGCTTCGCCATTTCTTCGGCAACAGCGGCCGCCCGTTGGCGGTATTTTTCGCTGTTCACACAAAAGAAAACGCGCATGCCGTGAGTACGCTTGCGCCCCGCCACATCCACGGGCAGCACCT
>JGI994J12354_10000987_pt1 | contig 28833 bp, 25 predicted proteins | sample IntmicLarv3ML3BL_FD_12354 | JGI IMG/M metagenome (IMG submission 12354) | reverse complement strand
TTTTTTACCTGTCACAGCCTGAACAGCCGTACCGACAACAGCGTCTCCGCCTTCAACCCAGTATGAATACTGGGCATATTTTTGATTTGAGAAAAATACTTCCGCATCTCTCGGATCTAAAAATACGTTTGTCTTATAATAATTTAAAATAGAATTTTTATCAGGATATGCTTCAAGAGGTTCAAAAATATCATTAATTAAATTTGCTGAAACAATCGGGTCATCCGTGAATGTAGGAATAGCTACCGTACCTGTTTCTTCATAAAAGCCCGGCCATTCGCCGTATTCAGCCATCGGACCTGCAGGAAAAGGCATGATTGCAAAATTTTCCATATCATATGCTATTTCATTTAAAATTTTCCATGCGCTTGTCAAATACATCGCTGCTTCGCCTTTCATGAAGGGTTTGTCATAATATGACCAAGGATCAGCAGAAGCCATTCTGTTATAGAATTTATCTTTATGCTGTTCGAGCAAATCTCTTACCCAAGTAACAGCATCAACTGCTCCCGGAGTATTCCAGCCGCTTTTAATCGTACCGTCTTCAGCAACTGCAGCTAATTTTACGTTATTGCCCATAATAGCCATACGTACAAAATGCGACGGTTCAACAGCCATACCGAAAATTTTAGGTTCTCTGGATAAATCAGTATAATTAACGATACACTCAACAAGTTTTTCTCTCGTCCATTCCTTTTTTTCCAGGTATTCGCGCGGATCGGGTTGATTCATCATTTGCACGATGTCACTGTTTACAGCAATCATATAATATGCAGATGAAGCTTTAAAAATCCATCTTACAGGAACTACACCATACCGAACGCCATAACACATCGACATTTCTTGTTCGTTCGGTCCGCCCCATTTGTCATAATCCGTATAATCAATTATGTCGGAAACATCGTCAAGCGGAACACATCCGCCTGCTTTGGCTATCGGACGGATTGATTGGCTGGACGTATGCAGAATATCCGCTAAATGATCTCCCGTTGCCATAGCCGCTGTAACAGCCTGGGTAAACGGACCTGCATGTTTTCTGTCTTCAAGCGTAATTTTACAATTATATGCCGCTTCGATATCTTTCAATCTTTGCAAAGCATTATCACCTAATTGAGTATTCACTTCATAACCCAATACATTGTCCATTACGACTGAATTAACTTCATGCTGTGTCTGCAAAATGATATATTCCGTACCGCCTAAATCCATTTTTTCGACAACATCACCCGTATCGGAATTTTTTATTTCATCTGTTGAGCACGCTGATAAAGCTACAGCTGAAAAAATCAATACCAATAACAAGCTTAAAAATTTTTTCATTCTTATACCTCCGTTTTTATATTTAATTTTCTTCCGTAAAATAATTATTTGTCCAATTCAGTATTTGCATATACACCCATTCCGTTTTTATCCATGGCTATCCAATTGGGCATTACCTGTTCATCCAGGCATTTTTGAACTAAATTAATGTTGGTTTTGAGCGCTTGAGAAATAGAACCTTTTCCGTGAATAACATTTCCCAGGGAATAAATCAAATTATCTCCGCCGTTCGGCCAATAATAATATTGCGAAGTGTCTCCCAAACTAAACAGAGACTCAACATCTCTCGGATCGTGAAAAACGTTGGTTATATAATAATTCATAATAGACGCTTTGTCAGGATATTCAGAAAAAGGTCTGAAAATTTCATTTATCAAATATGCTGACGCATCCCAGTCTTCTGCAAAAGTCGGAATGCTTACAACCGTTGCACTTTCATAAAAGCCCGGCCATTTGCCGTATTCGGAATGAGGGCCTGCAGGAAACGGAACTAAACCGAAATCTTCGACTTTATATATGACATGTTCCAAAATTTTATCTGAAGACGTCAAATACATTACCGCTACTTTATCTTCATAAAACGGTTTTCCGTAAACGTCCCACGGATTTCCGTCCGCTACTTTGGCTCTGTTAAAGAAATAATCGCCGTAATTTTCCACAACGCCTCTGAGCCATGTCAAAGCTTCTACAGCTCCTTCGGAATCCCAGCCTGACTTAACTTTTCCGTTTTCTACCATTGCCATTTTAACGTCGTTTCCCATAACCGCCGCCCGAATAATGTGTGACGCTTCTGCTGACATACCGAATATTTTCGGTTCAACCGTTAATTGCGAAAGACCTACGACTGTTTCTATCAGTTTATCACGTGTCCAGACTTTTTGTTCCACATATTCGCGGGGATCGGTTTGACCTGAAACTCTGACCAATTCTTCGTTAATAGCAATGTTATAGTAAACGGGAGTAAACATGTTTACCCATAACGCAGGTACAACACCATATAAAACACCCTGACACATAATCATTTCCTGAACGTTCGGATTACTCCATTTTTCATAATCATTCACGTCAATAAATTCCGAAACGTCCTCCATCGGAACAAGTCCGCCCGCGTTACCTGAATCACGCAAGAAAAAAGGATTAGCGAAATTTATATCGCAGATATAGTCATTAGCTGCTATGGCATTTTTCATAGTCATTTTATACTGAGAATCATCTGTTATGGCTTCCAGCAGAATTTTGCAATTGTTTTCTTTACCGACATCGGCAAGACGCTGAATAACAATGTCGCATAATTCCGTGTTTTCTTTATAACCCAAAACATCGGCAATCGAAGATATTTGCAAAATAGTGAATTGTTGTTCGTTGAAATCTTTTTTTAATTCATTATTACCGTTTCTGCCGTCATCTTTTACTGTATTATCGGAACATGCAGTTAAAAATATAAATACCAGCGTGATTACACAAATAAAGCTAATAAATTTTTTCATTATAATTCTCCGTAAAAATATTTTAAATATTAATTATTTATTTAATATCTGCGTCTGCATACGCACCCATGCCGTGTTTATCCATTGCTATCCAGTTGGGAACCACTTGTTCGTCCAAACATTTTTGAACTGAACTTATATTGGATTTAATCGCTTTTGCGGGAGATGTTTTGCTTGTAAGGATATCTCCCAGCGAATAAATTAAACTGTCGCCGCCGTCTGACCAATAATAATACTGCGAATTTTTTTCCAAACTGAACAAAGATTCAACATCTCTCGGGTCATGAAATATATTATGCCTGTAATAATTTAAAATAGATTCCGCGTCGGGATATTCATAAAACGGATTAAAAATTTCGTCTATTAGATATGCTGACGCTTCATATTCGTTTGCAAATGTCGGAATACACGCAATGGAAGCGGTTTCAAAAAAGCCCGGCCATTTACCGTAATCTACATAAGGACCCGCAGGAAACGGAACTAAGCCGAAATCCTTTATTTTGTATATAACGTCTTTCAAAATTTGTTCGGATGACGTCAGGTACATCGCAGCTATTTCGTCGTAAAACGGCTGGCTGTATTCCGCCCACGGATCTCCGCCTGATCTTCTTCCGCCGTTATAGAAACAATCGCCGTGTTTTGAAATGACGTCCTGAATCCATGTCATACCTTCAATCGCTGCATCCGTATCCCAACCCGACGTGACTTTTCCGTCTTCAATCATTGCCATTTTAACATCGTTGCCCATAACAGCCATACGTACCAAGTGCGAACCTTCTGCTGATATTCCGAATATTTTCGGTTCAACCGTCAATTGTGAAAGGTTTACGATTGTTTCCACTAATTTATCACGTGTCCAGACTTTTTGTTCCACATATTCACGCGGATCGGGCTGACCCGCTTGTTTCACCAAATCTTCGTTTATAGCGATATTATAATAAACAGGAGTGAACATATTTACCCATAAAGCAGGTATGACGCCGTATAATACGCCTTTGCACATAATCATTTCCTGAACGTTGGGCGTACTCCATTTTTCATAATCCGTCGCGTCGATGATATCCGAAACTTCGTCAATAGCAAGAAGTCCGCCTGCGTTACCCAAATCTCGCAGCATATGGGGATAACTGAAAATTATATCACATAATTCATCATTGGCAGCCATCGCATTTTTTAAAGACTGCTTAAAGGTTGCTTCTGCCGTTATTGCTTCGATATTTATATCGCAATTATAAGCTTCTCCCACATCGGAAAGTCTTTGGATAACAATATCGCACAAATCAGTATTTTCTTTGTACGCCAAAACGTCGGCTTCAGGCATGCTTTGTAAAATTATAATTTTTCTTCCTTCTAAATCCATTTTCATTTCTATTACTTTATTGTTTTCAATCAATTCATTAGAACAGGCAGCCAATGAAATAAAAATAAAGATTAAAACAAGGATAAAACAAGTAAATTTTTTCATTATAATTCTCCATAAAACATTTATATTATTTATTCAATATCTGCGTCTGCGTATGCACCCATACCGTGCTTATCCATTGCTATCCAGTTGGGAACCACTTGTTCGTCCAGACATTTCTGAACTGAACTAATATTGGATTTAAGAGCTTTCGCAGGAGACGCTTTTCCGGAAATAACGTCACCCAACGCATAAATCAAGCTGTCGCCGCCTTCTGTCCAGTAATAGTACTGAGAGTTTTTTTCTAAACTGAACAGAGCTTCAACATCTCTCGGGTCATGGAAAACATTGCGTTTATAATAATTTAAAATAGATTCCGCGTCGGGATATTCATAAAACGGGTTAAATATTTCATCGATTAAATACGCCGATGCTTCATATTCATTAGCGAATATCGGTATACTGACAATCGTCGCAGTTTCGAAAAAGCCCGGCCATTTACCGTATTCCGAATACGGACCCGCAGGAAACGGAACCAAACCGAAATCTTTTATTTTATATATAACATTTTCTAAAATTTGACCGGATGAGGTTAAATACATTGCCGCTATTTCGTCGTAAAACGGCTGGCTGAATTCCGCCCACGGGTCTCCGCTCGCTTTTTTTCCGCCTTTATAAAAACAATCACCGTGTTTTGAAATGACGTCTTGAATCCATGTCAACCCTTCAACCGCCGCGTCGGTATCCCAGCCCGATTTGACTTTTCCGTCTTCAATCATCGCCATTTTTACGTCGTTGCCCATAACAGCCACACGTACTAAATGCGTTGCTTCGGCGGATATACCGTATATTTTCGGTTCAGCGGTCAGCTGAGAAAGTCCTACTATTGTTTCCACGAGTTTGTCGCGCGTCCAGACTTTTTGTTCAACATATTCACGCGGATCGGTTTGTCCTGCTTGCTTAACTAAATCTTCATTTATAGCAATATTGTAATAAACCGGTGTGAACATGTTTACCCACAACGCAGGTGAAAGACCGTATAATACGCCTTTGCACATAATCATTTCCTGGACGTTCGGATTACTCCATTTTTCATAATCTGTCGCATCAAGAATATCCGAAACGTCTTCAATGGGTAAAAGTCCGCCTGCATTACCCGAATCACGCAATAACCAAGGTGCGCTGAAAACAATATCGCACAGCCAGTCATTGGCAGCGGCAGCATTTTTCATGGCTTGCTTGAAAGGTGCTTCGCCGGAAATTGATTCAACCAAAATATTGCAATTATAAGCTTCGCTCACGTCAGCCAATCGCTGGATTACAATATCGCATAATTCAGTAGTTTCTTTATATCCTAAAACATCGGCAACCGCCGAGTTTTGTAAAATTATTACATCCCGTTCATCCAAATCCATTTTCATTATTATTTCTCTGTCATTTTCAACGGTTTCGGATGAACATGCAACCATTAATATAAATAACATTGAAATCACACAAATAAAACTGATAAATTTTTTCATAAAGTCCTCCTTGTTAAAACATGGAACATCTTTGAATAATCACCTATATTATAATGTTTTTTATTATAAATGTCAATAAATATATGTACTTTATATAAAATATTTGTAAAATTTACATGGACAAATTTATATAATTATGATATAATTTAAATAATATATTTACATAAAAAAAGGATTAAAATGAAAAAATACGATTATTTTCTCAGATCCGTTTGGGCAGGCGTTTTCATCACAATGGCAGGAGTTTGTTCGGTTGCAGGATCTGTGCATATAGAAAATTTCAGTATCGCAAAAATTTTGTCGGCGTTAATTTTTACAGGCGGAATTATTTGCTGTTTTTTATCAAACGGAATTTTATTCACCGGTTCAATGTCCCAGATTAAACAGGTTTTAGAAAAGAAAATGTCTGTCGGAAACATGCTGATTAACTGGCTGATTATTCTGTTCGGAAATGCCGTAGGTTCGTTCATAACAGCGTTAGCAGTCAATCGGTTTTTTACTGACATATTAACTTTGGAAAAATTAAGTATTATTACCGAAAATAAAATATCAAACAATATGTTCACGATATTTATATCGGCGATTATTTGTAATATTCTGGTCTGTCTGGCTGTTTGGGATTATTCCGTTCGGGGAAGAAAAAACGTAATTGCGGTTGTTCCTGTCTTTCTTTTTATAATATTAGGAGCCGAACACGTAGTTGCAAATTTTGGTTATTTTTCATTTTATATTTTAAATAACAGCACAACCATCAATGTTTCAGGATTATTAACAACCACAATACTTGCAGCTTTTGGCAATATAACCGGCGGATTGTTAATCAGTATAACCGGGTATTATACCGACGAAAAAAATAAATAACATTCATTGGGTGAACTTATGATAAAAATATTTGCGGATATAGAAGAAAACGCAGAAATTTACACTGTTGCCGGCGAAGATTTTTTACATTTAAAAGTACTGCGGATTAACGTGAACGAAGAAATATTTATTTCCGATAAAAAAGAATTTGTGTATCGTTCTGTTGTGGAAAATATAAATAATGACGGTATCATACTGCGGATTATGGAAAAAATTATTTTTAAAAATGAACCAAGATGCAAAATCACGTTATATCAATCTCTTTTAAAAGGCGATAAAAATGAATTCGTCATACAAAAATGCGTAGAACTGGGTATTAATCGCATCGTATTTTTTCAAAGCGAACATTGTGTTGCTGTTAATAAAAAAGAAAAAACCGAACAAAAACTGGAACGTTATAATAAAATCGCAAAATCAGCAGCCATTCAATCCACACGTGACATTATCCCGGCGGTTTCAGGCTTTTGTGATTATAAAACTATGATAAATTCATTAATTGCACAACCGAATACTCAAAACATAATTTTTCACGAAAAATCCGAATTAAAATTGTCAGCTCATTATAACGCAACAACGTCTGATATTTCAATTATTATAGGTCCGGAAGGCGGTTTTTCGGATAAAGAAATCGATTTTGCACAAAAGAATAACGGAAATATTAAAATTTTATCACTCGGAAATCGGATTTTACGCGCAGAAACAGCGTCAATAACAGCAATGAGCGTCATTATGAGTCTGCACGGCGAGATATAAAAGGATTGCAAAAATAATTTTCGCAATCCTTTTTCATTTATCCTATTTTAATACTGTCTTTTATATATTTTTCATATAATTTAGAAGCAGAAGAACTATTTATCAGGTAATAACCCATAATATTCAAAAAATAACCGTCACCCAAATCTGCTATATAAAGTTCATGATAATAAACATTATCCGTATCATAATATTCAGCTTTATATTTCAAGCATTTAAAATCAACACCGTTGATTTTTTTGTCGGTTTCTTCAACTTTTGTATAAATAGAATCCTGATTATCATTATTATCCAACCATCCTTTTGTTTCGGTCATAAAATAATCAAAAGACGAATTATCGTAATATCTGTCAATATAAATGTCCAAATCTAAATTATTTTTTGATTGTTTACCATCGCTTGTACTGAATTCTACCAAATAATATGTTTCGATGTAATCACTTTCATATGCATAAAGATCATACAATAAAGAGCTTTCCTCAGCTTTTTCTGTTAAATTATCTTCATCAAGATATGTCCAGTACCAACCTTTAGGCAAGTCAACCTTCAGTTTGAAATAGCCGTTTTGCAATGTTTCTTGTTTGTTAATCAGTTCAAAAACATATTCGTCATCATATTCATAGTCAACTGTATCATCATTGCCGTTTAAAAAATCTGTGCCGCTGTTTAAGATATCCGTTAATAAATCGCATCCAGAAACAGTAAAAATTACGGAAATACAAAAAATTATTGCTAATATTCTTTTAAAATTTTTCATTAAACAATCTCCTTTTATTCTGGTAATTAACCTTTATATAAATTATAACAAACGATGCAGAAAAAAACAAGGCTAAAAAACTAAAAATACGAAATTTACTGCATATACATTAATATATTTTTAATTTTGAAATTTTATAATACTTGACAAAAATATATTAATATGCTATAATTACAGCGTAGAAGCGAATAAATGCAGGGTGTATCGTAGGAAAATTAATGGATTTTTAATAACAGTCATTATTGTGAAAACAATATGTTTTGTTATTTATTTATATTGACTTTTATTACGATTGTATGCTTTTTACAATCGTTTTTTTACTTTTTTCCAAAAAAATTACGGAGATATTTATGAAAAATAATACAATTGTGATTATCGGTTTGGGATTGATGGGCGGATCTTTTGCGTATGCGCTTAAAAATTTTAAAAACAGCATAATCATAGGTGTTGACAACGATCCGATCGTTTGTGAAAACGCGTTAAAAAAAGGTGCTGTCGACAAGATTGATAATATTTCAAATTCTATAAAACAAGCCGATTTGGTTATATTTTGCACACATCCGGTTCATATTTTACAAAGTTTGGAACAATATGCACATATATTCAAAAAAGATTCGATTATAACAGAAATTTGCGGTGTAAAACGTCATATCAGCCAAACAGCCATTAAATTTCTGCCTGAAAACGTAGATTATGTCGGTATCCATCCGATGGCGGGCAAAGAAGTTTCAGGTTTTTCCAACGCAGACAAAGAAATATTCAAAAATTGCGGATTTATAATCACACCGATTGAATCTACAAAAAATACAACCATAGAATTAATGAAAAATATAGCAAATCATATCGGAACGGACAGAATAGCCGTTTTGAATGCAGAAAATCATGACAGTCAGATTGCTTATTCCAGTGATTTAATGCACATTTCAGCGTCGGCGTTATGTACAGAATTTCCGAATGAATTTAAAATGACATACACTGCCGGTGCGTTCAGAGACTGCACACGAATCGCACAGTTGAATCCCGATTTATGGGCAGATTTACTCATCGAAAACAGTATTGAAACAGAAAAAAAATTAGCAATATATATCGAAAATTTAACAGCATTTAAACAGGCATTGAACGAAAAAAATCGCGATTCTTTACGATATTTGCTGGATAAAGGGAACCAAAACAAACAGGAGATGCAAAAACGATGAAAAAGATTTTTATCGATTTGGAAACAGATAGTTACGATATATATATTGCAAACGGTTTACTCGAAAAAACAGGCGAATTATTATCAAGACTTTTTACAAAAAGCAAGATTGCAATCGTAACAGATACTAATGTATATCCGTTATATGGTCACAAATTAAAAAAAAGTCTCGAAAACAACGGTTTTGACCCATATTTTATCATCATAAAAGCAGGCGAACAAAGCAAAAATTTACAAACACTCGAAATAATTTATAACCAGCTTTTATCTCAAAACTTTTTACGCGATCATCCGTTAATAGCGTTAGGCGGAGGAGTAGTCGGTGATATTGCAGGTTTTGCGGCAGGTACATATGCGAGAGGCATGCCGTTTATTCAGATTCCGACAACATTGTTGGCTCAGGTCGATTCATCGGTCGGCGGCAAAGTTGCAATAAATCTAAGCGGCGGAAAAAACATGGCAGGTTCGTTTTATCAACCCAAAATCGTTATTACAGACATTAATACCTTAAATACTTTACCCGAAAAAGAATTTTCGTCGGGTATGTCGGAAATTATAAAATATGGACTATTAAGCGGCGAAACATTGTTTAATAAGTTAATTTCTATAAAAAACAGTCACGATTTCATGCAATCAGCAGACGAAATAATCTGCGAATGCTGCGAAATAAAACGGAAATTAGTCGTAGAAGACCGGTTCGACCGCGGAAACCGTATGATTCTGAATTTGGGACACACATTCGGACACGCAATTGAAAAATTAGGTGATTTCAACCGTTATACACACGGCGAAGCGGTAGCAGCAGGAATGCTGACGGCTGTTCAGTTGAGTGAAAAATTAAATATCTGCGAAACAAATATATCTTCAGTCCTGGAAAAACTGCTTAAAACATGGCAATTACCGACCAAAACGGAATATAACAACGATGAAATCATCGATTTAATGAAAAATGACAAAAAAAATACAGACGAAAATATCACGTTGATTCTGCTCAAAAATTTAGGTCAGCCGATTATACAAAAAATAAACATCGGCGAATTGAAAAAATCGTTGAAAACAAAGTTAATAAATCGGTTTCCCGGCGGAATAATAAACATACCTGCTTCAAAAAGCATTACACACCGGGCTATTATTTGTGCGGCTATGTCGGACTCTAAAAGCGTGATTGAGCCTGCTTCAATGTCCGAAGACATAGAGGCTACAATCGAATGCGCAAGAGCTTTAGGCGCCCGAATTTGCGTTAAAAACGACAAGATTTATGTCAATGGAGGATTGCAAAAAGACCAAAATTTGACTCTCAATTGCAACGAATCGGGAACAACTCTAAGATTTTTTATTCCGATTACAGCGGCGTTGAACAACAACACAAAGTTCATCGGCAAGGGCAGATTATTACAGCGTCCGTTAAAACCATACCAGGACATTTTCGGCGATTCCATGCAAATAAATGATGAAAATATCCATATAAACAGCGGTTTAAAAAGCAAAAAATTTGAATTACCGGGCAATATCAGTTCACAATTCATATCCGGGCTTCTTTTATCTTTGCCATTATTGGAAAACGGCGGAGAAATTTTTATAAAAGGTTCGTTGGAATCGGCATCTTACGTCAATTTAACGATAGATACTATGCAAAAATTCGGAATTAAAATCCAACGGAAAGGCAACGAATATTTTGCCGTAGAAAAAGGACAAACATATCAATCAACCGATTTTATAGTCGAAAGTGATTTTTCGCAAGCCGCTTTTTTCTTGGTTGCGTCGGCGTTGGGACAGCCTATCGAATGCTTGGGACTTAATCTCAATTCATTGCAGGGTGACCGCAAAATTTTGGATATCTTAACCGACTGCGGAGCAGAAATAACTCAGGGTTCAAACGGCGGTATCCTCGTAAAAGCCGAACAGTTGAAAGCGACAAGCGTCGATGTGTCCGATATTCCCGATTTAGTTCCGCCGATTGCCGTTTTATTCGCATTTTGCGAAGGTGAAAGCCGAATTACAAACGCTGCAAGGCTCAGACTTAAAGAAAGCGACAGATTATCGGCGATAACACAAGAATTATCGAACTTGGGCGTTGATATTAAATGTGTCGGAGACGAATTAATAATAAACGGAAAAACTCGTATTCAAGGCGGTTCGGCAAAATCATGGAATGACCATAGAATTGCAATGGCAGTGGCAGTGGCGGCAATCCGAGCGGAAAATGAAGTTATTTTGGAAGATTTCGAAACAGTCAACAAATCATATCCCCGATTTTGGGATGATTTTGAGGGTAATAATTTATGAGCAACACATGGGGAACACATATAAAACTATCTATTTTCGGCGAATCTCACGGTCATGGAGTAGGTATAACAATCGGCGGGTTAAAACCGGGAATAACGTTGGATATGGATTTTATAAGAACGCAAATGGCACGAAGAGCGCCGGGAAAAAGCGAATTGTCAACATCACGAACAGAAACCGATGATTTCGAAATTTTATCAGGATTATACGAAAATAAAACAACAGGTGCACCGTTAACAATATTTATTCGCAATGAAAACGTTCGGTCAAGTGATTACGATAAAAATATTTTTCGTCCCGGTCATGCGGATTTGACGGCCTTTTACAAGTATAAAGGTTTCGCGGACATACGGGGCGGAGGACATTTTTCGGGCAGATTGACAGCACCGATTGTCTTCGCGGGAGCCGTCGCAAAGCAAATCCTGAAAGATAAAGGAATAGATATTTCCGCAAAAATTAACGCAATCGGCGGAATATACGATAAACACACAGATACAAGCGAAATCGGTGAAATTTCCAAAAAAGATTTCCCGGTTAAAGATGATAAAATCATGCAAGCAATGAAAAATGCCATTTTAGACGCAAAAAATAAAGGTGATTCGTTGGGCGGCATTATAGAATGTGCAATTACAGGAATTCCGACAGGTCTTGGTTCGCCGTTTTTCGATTCTGTCGAAAGTACGATTTCGTCTATGATATTTTCGATTCCTGCAATAAAAGGTATTGAATTCGGCGACGGGTTCGGAATGGCGGAAAAAAAAGGCAGTGAAGCTAATGATCAAATGTATATCGAAAACAATAAAATAAAATTAAAAACCAATCACAACGGCGGTATATTGGGTGGTATCACCAACGGCGAACCGATTGTTTTCAGAGCAGCAGTTAAGCCGACACCGACAATCGCAGTCGAACAGGATACCATAAATATAGAAAAAATGGAAAATCACAAATTAAAAGCAGCAGGCCGGCATGATCCGTGCATTGTTCTGCGTGCGGTTCCCGTAATTGAGGCAGCGGCGGCAATTTGTGTATTGGAATTGACAGAGGAGAAATAAAATGATTATTATTTTAAAACAAGGCGTTACGGAAAAAGAAACGCAGCCATTAATTGACATATTAAAATCGTCAAAAGTTATTATGCAGCATATTTCAGGTGAAACAACCAATATGATCGGACTTGCAGGCGATACCTCTAAACTTTCATCTGAAGCTCTGGCTCGTTTTGAATGCGTAGAAAGAATTATGCGTGTTCAGGAACCCTATAAATTAACAGGAAGAAAGTTTCATCCGCAAAACACAATAATCGATTGTAACGGCGTCAAAATCGGCGGCGGACATTTTGCTGTCATTGCAGGGCCTTGTTCGGTTGAAAGTGAAGAACAGATTTTAACTATCGCACAGGATGTCAAACGTTCGGGCGCAGGTTTTTTACGGGGCGGCGCATTCAAGCCGCGTTCGTCGCCGTATGCTTTCCAAGGTCTTGGTTTAGACGGCTTGGAACTATTGAAAATCGCCAGACAAAAAACAGGAATGCCGATTGTTACGGAAATTATGTCCACAGATTATTTGGACGAATTTGCACGTGACGTTGACATAATCCAAATCGGCGCACGTAACATGCAGAATTTTACGCTATTACACGCAGTCGGCGGACTAAAGAAAAAAGTTTTGCTCAAACGCGGACTTTCAGGCACAATAGACGAATTAATCATGGCGGCGGAATATTTGATGGCAGCAGGCACAACCGACGTTATTTTTTGCGAAAGAGGTATTCGCACATTCGAAACAGCAACACGCAACACGCTGGATTTATCGGCAATCCCGGTTTTAAAAGAAAAATCTCATCTTCCGGTTGTCGTAGACCCGTCACATGCGACAGGTGACTGGAAACTGGTAGAACCCATGGCAATGGCGGCAACAGCGGCAGGAGCGGACGGTCTTATTATCGAAGTACACAATAATCCTCAAGCGGCTCTTTGCGACGGTCAACAATCAATCACACCGCCATTATTCCACAGTTTAATGAAAAAAATTATGAAAATTTATAATATAATTAATGAGGACGACGGTAAATAAAATGAATTCAAAAGAAAATCTCGAACTTTTACGAAAAGAAATAGATATCATTAACGATAAAATGTTGGAATTATTTTCTGAACGCATGACTGTTTCCGAAAAAATCGCATACGCCAAACGCGACGGAAACATCGCAATCAGCGACGAAAAACGCGAAGCAGTTATAATCGGAAATGCAATGCAAAAAGTCGAACAAAATATGCAAAATGAAGCAAATATATTCATGAACACATTGATTGCTCTGTCAAAACGCAGACAACGAATGATATTGATGGGTGCTGACAATGTTGTCTTTCCCGAACCGCAGCCGAGAAACACGCTGAACCTCGCAGGATATCAGGGTTTGCAGGGTGCGTGGGGTGAAATTGCAGTAAAAACGATGTACCCCGACATGGAAATAAAAAGTTTCGAATTATTCGAAGATGTTTTTGTTGCGGTCAAAGAAAAACAAATCGCTTACGGTGTCATTCCCATAGAAAATTCTCAAACGGGAGCGATTGGTGAAATTTATGATTTACTTCGTAAATACGGTTGCTATATCGTCGGTCAGCAATGGGTCGAAATTCGCCAATGCTTATTGGCAAAAAACGGCACAAAACTCGAAGATGTACGGGAAATTCTTTCACATCCCGAAGGTTTCGGCCAATGCAGAAATTTCCTGAAAAATCATCCTGCAGATCACACAGTCTGCACAAACACAGCGGTTGCAGCGAAAATAGTCAAAGATGAAACGACTAACAAAAAAGCTGCGATTGCGTCACGCAGAGCAGCGGAAGTGAACGGTTTAAACGTTTTGGTTCCTGATATTATGGACAGTGATAATAATCGAACAAGATTTATCGCCATTTCATTATTACCCGAATATAGCGAACAAAGCAACACTATAAGCGTCACGTTTTCAACGGTTCATCAAAGCGGCGCTTTATGCAATGTGCTGCAAACTTTCATGAGCAAAGGCATTAATTTAACCAGAATTGAATCGCGTCCGCAATCGGGCGGAAAATATAGATTTTTTGCCGATTTACAGGCAAATATCCTGAATAAAGACGCAGTGGAAACATTGTCCCAGGCAGCCGCTCAAAGCGAATATTTCGAAATTCTCGGTTGTTATCATGATTAAAAATATCGTTTTAATCGGCATGCCCGGCTGCGGGAAAAGTACAATCGGTCAATTACTTTCCGAAAAAACATATATGGATTTTATAGATACCGACCAAGAAATCGAACGGACGCATGGGCTTTCGATATTTGAAATATTCGAAAAAAACGGCGAAAACGTTTTTCGTGAATATGAAAAAATTTGTGTAAAAAACGCATCGGAAAGAAACAATTGTGTCATTTCAACAGGCGGCGGTGTAGTTTTAGAAGAAATTAACATGCAAAATTTAAAAAAATCGAGTATGATTATATATTTAAAACGCAGTATTGAAACCATTTTAAACGACGTAAAACACGATTCCAGACCATTATTGGCAAAAAATCCGCAAAAAATCGTGAATATATACATAGAACGTAAAGATTTATACGAAAAATATGCCGATGTTTGCATTTTAAACGAAAACAACTCGGAAGATGCAGTTTTCCAATGTTTGAGGTATTTTAATGATAATAAATAACATGGATATCAAAGGCAGCACGAAGCTTTTAACTGTCATCGGAGATCCTATTTCGCACAGTTTATCTCCGCAGATTCAAAATTATTTCATAAAAAAAGCGGAAATTGATTATATTTATACGGCTTTTAACATAAAAAAAGAACAACTGAACGATTTTTTCGAAACAGCAAAACTTCTAAACATCAAAGGTTTTAATGTGACTATGCCCTTAAAAGAATTGGCATTCGAACGTGTGAATCATCGTGATATCAGCGCAAACGAAGCAGTGAATACGGTTGTAAACAACAACGGGATTTTATCAGGTTACAGCACAGACGGCAACGGATTTATAAACGCCATTTCTTCAAACGGGCGAACATTGAAAAATAAAAATGCGTTGATTTTAGGTGCAGGCGGCACGTCAAAACCCGTCGTAAAAGCACTTTTAAACGCAAATGCGAATGTAAATATTTGTGCAAGAACATTGACGCGCGCAAAAGAAATGGTGACTGATAATCATTTATATGAATGGCAAAAACTCGAGGAATTGTGCGAAAATACAGATATATTAGTCAACACAACACCGTTAGGTATGGAAAAATTCGATAATTTCACAAATTTTTCGTTTCTTGACCGATTACCTAAAAACGCCATAGTTTTTGACATGGTTTATTTTCCGCGAAAAACACAACTGTTAACCGAAGCTGAAAACCGAAAAATCGAAACAATCAGCGGTATTTCGCAGTTAATTCATCAAGCGGCATTGTCATTTGAATTATTCACAAACACAAAAGTTTCGAAAGAAACTATCGAATTTTTACAAAATAACTTATATAGTTAAACCAACAATGCTCCGCATTGTCAACGATTCTTCGAATCGTTGCTTAAAAAAGTGCTTCAATTTTAAATGGTATGAGTATAAATTCGAATTAATAAACATTTTCCTTTTTCTCAACTCAATATAGAAACAGACCTCAAAACAACGTATTTTACGCTTTTTGAGGCCTGTTTCAATTTATACTTATACCACTTAAAAAGCGGGATACTTTTTAGCAGCGGTTTTTGCCGCTTTATGAACTTCGTTTGTAATTGAAAACTTCAAGCAGTCTTCAATTGTTTTAACTATGTAAACAACTGTTTAACTTTTGTCAGCAATTTACCGTTTCTAACCTTTTCTTTTTCGTCAACAGCCCAATTCGGATTATTTTCTTTTTCAGTAAACGCTAAAACAAGCTGAAATAAATCTCCCGCCACTTCATCAATTTGCCGCTCGATTTTTTCCGCACTAGTCCGCGTTTGCCCGTATTTATCGAAATAAAGCCGATTATATTCATTCATAAACGCCGATTTCGCCGTTTCCGACATTGACCAACAAACATTTCGCAAATCCGAATACCGATACCCTTTTCCAAGCAAATTATAATCGAACATCATCGCTGCTGATTTGTCTTTCCGAACAACAAGATTCGTCCAAAAAAAATCGTTATATGTCAGTGTAAATGCAGGTTTATAAATAATATCTTGCAATTTATCAAAATTTATTAATAAAAATTCGAATAATTCATTCGCTTCGGAAAACTTTTTGGCTATAATTTCGAAGTTTTCTTTTGTTAGTAAATCATATTCAAAATATAAATCATTCAATCCCGAAACATCTGCACCATTTTCATGAAGCGAAAAATACCAACATGCCAAACTTTTCGCAACAACAATATCGTCCAAATCCTCGGCAACACCCAGTCGCCAATCTTCCGAAACCAAAATGTTTTCCATAACAAACGCTGTTTTACCCAGTTCAAGCGTTTTCAGCGTCGGAATATTATGTTCGGCCAATATTCGATAATTCAAAATTTCCCGCCGGTCATTAACTTTTTCGAAGTATTTAACAACCGCCGAAATACCGTTATACAAGCATTTATAGACATAAACACCGTTTTTCGCATTAATTAACTCAAATTTTTGCAATGATCCGTGTAAGTCTTGTTTAATTAATTCGATTATTTTCATAAATTCAACCTTTTATCTCATGTCAACAAATTCAAAACCCAGCGATTTTCCCAACGTACAGCCGTCGCCAATTGCTCTGACCGATACACTTTGAATTTTTTTAACGAACGCCGATTGCAGCGCATGCACGCACATTTTTTTCGCATAACCCTTCAACCGAAATTCAGGCAAAACCGAAACGAATTCAAGCGAGCAAACGCCGTCATTATCGAGGATTGCACATGTCGCAACAGCTTTTTCACCGATACACCCTAAAAAACATCGCATTTTTCCGCTTTTTATTAAATGAAAATGATTTTTCGGATAAAAAATAATCGTTCCGTTGTGTTCGATATTATTATCAATATCACACCAACGTTCGAATTCGTTCATCGTCCGAATTTCTAAAATATCTAAATCTTCCGCAATATTCGAAATTTTCGGCGTATTGTCTGTCAACATAACGCCATAAATTTCTAAATCATTAATTGTGTATTTTTTTCGAATATTTTTTCCATATAAATAATCGCAAACACGTTCACTCGCAGCCAAGGGAAACCAGGTATGAGTATTTTTTGCCTTAATTTCGGCAATCGCCTTCAACATTTCATCGTCGCTTAAATGATCTAACCGAACATTGTACACAGACGACAAATTATTTATATCGCTAATTGAACGCATGTACTCATAAATCCCATTATCGACAATTTTCATATGAGCCGCTTGCCCCATAATACGCAAATAAAAATCAGCACCTTCATCAACAATCTTCAAAATCTCAAAAAAACTCATATCATTCACCCAACAATTCGCGAATTTTTACAGCTCTGTCATACGCCGTTTTCAAATATTCCAAAGCCGGCAAATTCCTGTAAATGCCGCTTTTTTCATGTTCCCGATTAAAATCTACTTCCAGTGTCAAATATTTTATATCCCTACATTTACCCAATCTTTTCGCCAACCGAACCCAGTCAATTGTTCCGTCAAACGGAAGTAAATGCGTATCCAAGTCCCCAAAATTATCTTCCAAATGTACGCATAATAATTTTTCACCATATTTTTCCAAACAATCAACAGCCGAATGTGCATAATTTTCATGCCCGCTGTCGAAGCAAAATCCCAGTCTTTCGGACTTAATATTACTAAAAATATACTCCAAATGCCGAAAATCCTTAATATTTTCAAAAGCAATATTAACATTCGATTTTTCGCAAAATTCAACAAGCTTCCGAATCCTTTCAAGCCCAATCCCCGTAATTTCGGGCAATTCAACGCTCCTCGTGCAATGCACAACCATCGTCGGAATCTCGTGCAATCCGCATATTCGTGCACAATTTATCAAAATATCCAAAAATTCTTCGCCGTTGTACTCATCAGCCCACAAATCGTTAATTCTGTCAAACGGCGCATGAATATTATCAATCTCCAGCCCGATTTCACGGCATTTCGTAATTTGTTCATTAATTATCAAACAATCTTCTTCCCCGCCCCAAAGTGAAACCGCATCAAATCCGACGGACTTAATCATGCACAAACGTTCTAAAACAGGAATTTCATAACTAAACCACGAAAAAATACCGAGTTTTTTCATATTATACATCCTAAAAAATTTATTCAAAATTTCCCCAATAAATATAGTTAAACCACTTGAAAACTGTTCACAGTTTTCAAGCTTGTAAAGCAGCAAAAGCCGCTGTGGATTAACTATGAACTACATACCAACAATGCAAAGCATTGTCAGCGATTCTTCAAATCGCTGCTTAAAAAGTGTCTCACTTTTTAAGTGGTATAAGTATAAATCATGGTTGAATCCCCGACGCTGAAAATTGATAACCGTCTTTCACTGCCCATGTCCACAATTCATAGTTATAAAATCCGCATTTTCTATAAAATTCGACCGTTCCGCCAACGCAGATATCGTCCGATTTATCTTTACAACGCCTAATTGTTTCCAAAATTAATTCACGTCCGACACCTTTACCCTGATAATCGGATCTTACATAAATCCAATCCAAATCCGTTTGACGAACACTTTTATCGAACGCCGAAATACTCAATGCCACCAATTCTTGGTTTTGCCTGTCCGCTAAAAAAAACCATAAAGACGGGTCAAAAGCCGCATATTTCGTCATCTTTTCGATATTTTTTTCATTAAGCCATTCACTGCCGTTGTTAATCAATGTTGCCGCTTTTATATAATGTTCCTTGTTCGAAAAATCAAAATCAACTACAGAATATTGTAATACATCGCATTTTTTTTCAACATAATCAAAATCATAACGCAAATTCCAATTATACGACGCATTAAACCCAATTAAATCCATTTTGACCGAATCATACATCTCCGCCGATAAACAAATCCCGTCCAACGCGTTGAGTTCATCAATTGAAATATGCAACATTTCATCTACCGAATAATAAATCAATAAATGATTGTTATACTCATACCACTTAAAAAGTGAGGCACTTTTTAAGCAACGATTCGAAGAATCGTTGACAATGCGGAGCATTGTTGGTATAGAGTTCATAGTCAATCCACAGCGGCTTTTGCCGCTTTACAAGCTTCGCTTGTAATTGAAAACTGTGAACAGTTTTCAAGTGGTTTAACTATATAAATCAAATAATAACAATCATATTCAGGCAAATAAAATGTTTCACCGTTTTCTATTAAATATTGCATCTTCCAGAACGCAAAAGTTGCAATATACGACTTTTTCGCAATAAATAATTCTTTGAATTTAATTAAAAATTTAACATTCGATATTTTCATGAATTACTCCCAAAATAAACGGAAAATCAAGACAAAACGCTCAATTTTCCGCATTATATGCAATTAATTTAAAATCAAATTATCTTTAACCAAAAACATTTTATTACAAAACGGACATTCAATCTCCCCGTTCATTTCATCGTCAGCCGCATACAAAAGTTCCTCGCAATGCGGACATTGCACCGAAACAAACGATTCCTCGTCCATTTCGTCTCTTTCAGCCAGCTCAAATTCACCGTTTTCATCGTCATCTTCGTCCGAATGATCATGCGAATGAGTAATTTCCATACCACCGATTCCGACATCAATTTCCGATAAAATAATCGCTTGAATTTCGTTGAACTCATTTTTTTGCAAAGTAATCTGTTCTTCCAAATCAACGATTTTTTCTTTCAATTCGTCGATTTCTTCCGATAAAACGCCAATCATCTGCATCATCGCTTTGAAATAGAAATCTTCGTCCGCAGATTTTTCAGCTCCGAAAGTTTGATATAATTTCTTCAATTTTTGCGATTTCGAATAGTTTGACATAGCCGCTCCCCATCACAAAAAACTAAGCGCGTTCCATATATTCGCCCGTACGTGTGTCAATTTTCACCATTTCGTCATTATTTATAAATAATGGAACACGAATAACCGCACCTGTTTCAACCGTAGCCAATTTCGTTACATTATTAGCTGTATCACCGCGAACGCCCGGTTCCGTATCAACGATTTTCAGCTCAACAAAAAACGGCGGTTCAATACTGAATACATTACCTTTAAAAGATAAAATTTTAACAACCGTGTTTTCTTTGACAAACTTGAAATTATCACCTAGTTTTTCTGCATTTAAAGGTACTTGTTCATAATTTTCAACGTCCATAAAATAATATAATTCGCCGTCGTTATACAAGTATTCCATGTCTTTGCGTTCGATAAAAGCCGGTGCGAATTTTTCAGTCGGATTAAAAGTTTTTTCCAAAGTCGAACCCGAAATAACATTACGCAGTTTGGTACGCACGAAAGCCGCACCCTTGCCCGGTTTCACGTGTTGAAACTCAACAATAGTATATACATTCCCATCCATCTCAAAAGTCATGCCGTTCCTAAAATCACCCGCTGAAAACATAAAAAACCTCCAAAAATTTATATATAAATATATCAAAAAATTTACACAATTTTACACTTTAATATTATACACTAATTTTTCAGATTTTACAAGAGTTATTATAAAGATATTTAAAAAATAAAAAGAACTTTAATTTTTCGTTTCAGTTGAATAATAAAAATGAATAATTTCTATTCAAAAAAATACTTGATACTGATTATTCAATTATCTTTTTTCCGACAAAACTTTAAAATAATAAGCTAATTATTTCAAAAATAATGCCGTTTGAGACGAGAAAACCCTTCGAATTTAACGATATTTTGTTGTTTTTTTGATAAATTAAGCCGTTTTTTATTAAAAAATCGACATATTTTGACGCTTTTTCGTTCAAAATTTTTGCGTCAATTCCATCTGATGTTCTCAATCCGAGAATAATTTTTTCTTCCGCCAATTGTTGTTCATTTAATTCTTCGTCGATAATTTTTTTTATGTTTCCGTTATTTTTTATAAATTCATTAATATTATTATCATAATGCCAGCGTTTGTTTTGTGTAAAACCATATGCAGCTGTCCCGAAAGCCAAATATTCGTTTTGCTGCCAATAATTGCTGTTATGTATACTTTTTTTATTTTTTTGTGCAAAATTCGATACTTCGTAATGTTCATAACCGTTTTTAGCTAAAAATTCAGCTGTGTACAAATACATTTCTTCTTGTATGTCTTCGTTTATTTCCTGCATATTTTTTTTGCTGAAAATTGTTTTTTCTTCGATTTTCAATAAATATGCAGATATATGTGTCGGTTTTGGTTGAAAATTCATCAAATCATTTAAAGTACTTTTTAACGTATCCATCGTTTGTTCGGGAATCGCCAGCATCACGTCAATACTGATATTTTCAAAACCGTTTTTAATCGCCATTTCATATGCTGTTTTCGTCATTTCTGCCGTATGAATTCGTCCCAGTGCCTGAAGTTCACAATCATTCATACTTTGCGTGCCGATGCTTAGCCTGTTTATTCCCAATTTTTTATATATTTTTAGTTTTTCTTCCGTCACACTTTCAGGATTGCATTCAATCGTCTGTTCTATGCAATTTTTTAAATCAAATGTTTCATTTATTGCGTTCATGATATTTTCTATTTGTACACATGACAAAATCGACGGTGTTCCGCCGCCGATATATACAGTTTTTACCGAACGTTTTTTTTCATGACATTCGGTTTTTTTTATTTGATTTATCAGGGCTTTGCAATATTCATCAATTTTTTTGCCGTCATTTATTGAATAAAAGTCGCAATAATAGCATTTTGAACGGCAAAACGGAATATGAATATACAAAGAAATTTCACTATTCATCTAATTTTAAAACAGCCATGAACGCTTCCTGCGGAACATCGATGCTGCCTAATTTCCGCATACGCTTTTTACCTTCTTTTTGCTTTTCGAGCAACTTTTTCTTACGTGTGATGTCGCCGCCGTAACATTTCGCCAGTACGTCTTTTTTATATGCCTTGACTGTTTCGCGTGCGATGATTTTTGCTCCGATTGCCGCTTGTACAGGCACTTCAAACATTTGTCGTGGTATATGTTCTTTTAATTTTTCAGCAATTTTTCTGCCGCGTGCGTATGAATTTTCTGCATGAACAATAAACGACAACGCATCCACTACTTCATTATTAAGCAAAATATCCAATTTAACCAGATTGCTTTTCACGTAACCTAAAAGTTCATAATCCAGCGACGCATAACCTCTTGTACGTGACTTCAAAGCGTCGAAAAAGTCATAAATAATTTCGTTTAACGGCAGTTCATAATGTAAATTAACTCGGTTTTCGTCGATATAATTCATTGTTTTGAATGTTCCTCTGCGTTGTTGACATAATTCCATTATAGTTCCGACAAATTCACTCGGAGAAATAATATCTGCACGTACAATAGGTTCTTCAGCATGTTCAATAACAGCCGGACTCGGATATGCCGACGGATTGTCGATAAATACGATTTCACCGTCAGTTTTATATACTTTATATATAACACTCGGTGCTGTCGTAACCAAATCTAAATTATATTCGCGTTCCAGGCGTTCCTGAATGATTTCCATGTGTAAAAGTCCCAAAAATCCGCAGCGGAAACCAAAACCGAGTGCCGTTGAGTTTTCGATTTCGAAAGTCAGTGATGCGTCGTTCAATTGTAATTTTTCCAAAGCTTCACGCAAATCGTCATATTTTGCGCCGTCTGCAGGATAAATACCGCTGAAAACCATCGGCTGAACTTTCTTATATCCCGGTAATGATTCGATTTTATTTGCCGTTGACACATGCGTAATTGTATCGCCAACACGTGTTTCTTTGACGTTTTTTATGCTGGCTGTGATATATCCGACTTCACCTGCCGACAAAACTTCGCACGGTGAAAAACCGATCGGACGCAGATAACCGACTTCGACGATGTCAAAATCAGCACCTGTCGCCATCATATGAATACTGTCGCCCGCTTTGATTTTGCCGTCAAATACACGTATATACACAATTACTCCACGGTATGAATCATAAACAGAGTCAAAAATGAGTGCTTTTAACGGTTTTTCTTCATCACCTACCGGACATGGAATTTGCATGACGATATTTTCAAGTACCTGTTTGATGTTTATCCCTTGTTTTGCGGAAATAAGAGGACAACCTTCGGCAGGAATACCGATGACGTCTTCGATTTCCTTGATAATGCGTTCGGGATCGGCACTCGGTAAATCAATTTTATTAACGACAGGAATTATTTCCAAATTGTGTTCCATTGCAAGATAAGTATTCGCCAGCGTTTGCGCTTCTATCCCCTGAGATGCGTCCACGACAAGCACCGCTCCGTCGCACGCAACGAGCGAACGGGAGACTTCGTACTGGAAGTCCACGTGTCCCGGCGTGTCGATCAGATTCAATTCATAAATTACGCCGTCGTCAGCTTTATAGTCAAGTTTGACTGCCCGTGCTTTTATTGTGATCCCGCGTTCGCGTTCAATGTCCATGTTATCCAGTAACTGTTGTTCCATATCACGCAATTCTACCGCTTGCGTAAGTTCCAAGATACGGTCGGCAAGCGTTGATTTACCATGATCAATGTGTGCTATAATCGAAAAATTGCGTATATTCTTTATTTTGTCGGACATTAAAACCTGTTCCTCTATCTTTATTTATTTCTGATAATTTCCTGAACTTCCTTTGCATCCACGTTTCTCGGAAGTATATTCTTTTTAACGCTTATTGATGCTGCAATACCCACTGCCTGCCCCATGTTTACGCAAATAGGCATGACACGGTAATTTGAATGCGCTATATGTGTACCTGAAATGATTCTGCCTGCGAACAATAAATTGTCTATTTTTTCAGGTATAAAACAACCGTACGGAATAGTATATCCTTTGTTTTGTTTAAAATTATGCTGAACGCCCGTTTTATCCAAGCCTGAACCTGTGATGTTATGCACGTCGAAATTGAAGTGTGCTTTGGCTACCACCCAATCTTCGAATTCCCGTGCCTGTTGAATATCGTCTTCGGTCAGCGTATATAAACCTTTCAATCTGCGTGTTTCACGAACGCCGATATATGCGGCTGAGGTGAGTGCATAACAATTTTCATAGCCGGGTACCACATCACGCAAAAATTCGATAATTTTTGTCATTTGCTTTCTGCATATATAATCGGCTTTAGTTAAATCACGTACATCCGTACCGTCAACATCGGTGCAATTGGTCATATTTACCGACACAACACCTGGTAAATCATTTTTATATAATAATACATGTCCGGCAGGATTAGGCAGACGTTCTTTGGCAAGACTTTGCAAATCGCCCTGTTCAACGGGAAAAGTCGTTTCAAAACTACCGGGAAAAAGAGCTCTTTCATAATCTACGCCGCCAACTTTGAACATTAATGTCATCGGCTGCATTTTGCCGTCATCTCTGCCTTTATTAAATCCAACACCCGCTAACGCCGAAATGTCACCGTCACCCGTGCAATCGATAATCACTTTCGCCATAATGGCTTCACGTCCCGATTTGGATTCGGTAATGACGCCTTTAACAACGTTTTTATCCATAATCGGTGCGCAAGCGAAAGTATATAATTGCCATTTTACGCCGCATTCATCGAGCATTTCGAGTAATACCGTGCGTAAGACTTCAGTATTAATATCCTGTTTGCCTGTTTGGGGGTTATTATTACCCAAAGCCGCTCTGTCCAGTATTTCATCGTAAATACCGCCGCGTGTTCCGCCCGTCCAGTGACTCATACCGCCTGACGTCGCAACGCCACCAATCATGCCCGATTGCTCTATTAACAGTACATCAGCACCGTTTCTCGCTGCTGCAAGAGCTGCACCTACACCCGCAGGACCGCCGCCCAAAATCAAAACGTCTGTTTCAGCAGCAACCGGTAATGTTTTTTGCGGTTCCAAATATGTTTTCATATTATTTTCCCCAATTTAATATTATAACATCACTTAAAATCACTGTTATGAGTGATGTTATAATATTTTATCCGTGTATATTATTCGATATCCAAAAACGCATTAATACTCTTATCCAATGATGCTTGCGATTGTTTTTCTACTTTATCGGAAGCCGCTGTCGCTGTTACAATACCTTTTTGAATATTTTCAAAAGCAGGGAATGTAATCATACCCGTAAAGTCATAAGTCGCCGTTTCATACATTTCAAAATAGATTTGCTGGTCCATGGGCTTGAAAAAGACTTGTCTGCCGAAAAGATCCCGCCAATCGGTTTTGTTCATACCGTCAAACGGCTCAAAGAGAGCATTCACAAGAATATTGAAATTTTCTTCTTCATCCATTGCAGAAAGCGGAATGAAAAAATAACGTGTTCCGTGTGAAATAGCTCCGCCCCACTGGCCGTATGTTGCATTTGGTCCTGCAGGGAACGGTGCCCAATTAAATTCGCTTTCCATGTTATATATAATCGAATCGCGGTCTGTTGTTCCGTGATAAGACCATTGCACTGTAAATGCCGTCAACCCGCCGATAAATGTTTCATCTATATTTGCCGATTTTTTATTTCTGTCGGCAATGAACGCCTTGGATTCCACGCATGAACGCACCCATTCCATAGAATCAATAGCTTCGGGCGAATTGAGATTATAGATATATCTGCCCGTTTCATCTTTTTTAGCGAACGGAACATTATTCGATTGCAAAGCCGCTTTCATTACGTATTCCTGATTGGTGATATTTATCGAACCTGCGGGTTTACCTTCATCGTCAAGGTAATAAATATCTTCGCAGATTTTTCTGAAAACATCCCATTTCCAACCTTTATTCTCAATGATTTCATGAGGGTCGGGTTGATTGAATTGGCTGAGCAAGCTGGGATTGAAATACAAAACACTGCCGAATTGAGGGGTTGGAAGACCCCAGTATCCGCTGATAAAGCCGTAGTGTTTATCTCCATATGTCATTGTATCAAGGAAATTTTTATTACCCCATTTTCCCGAATATAAATCGTCAAAAACCGAAAATTCTTCGAGTGAAAGTAGTCTTCCCGAAAAAACAAGCGGAAAACCTTCCTGCAGCCAACCGTCGATGACATCGGCAAATTTATCACCTACTGCCGTTGCCGCATTGAGTTTGGTTGTCCAACCGTCGCCTTTTTCAACTGTAATGGAACAGTTGAATTTTTCGGAAATTGCCGCATAATGTTCCAGTAATTTTTCTTCCAAAAGCGTCGCTTCCACAGGATCGGGCATTAATTGATATTTTCCTTCGCCGCGCATCATCGCACGGATAATAAAGTTATATCCGTCCAGATCGACCGCTTCAATTTCAGGATTTTCCGTTTTATCAGTATCGTCATTTCCGTTCGGATCTTTAACATCAGCACCGCACGAAACCAATATAAAGGAAATACATATAACCATCAAAAATGCTAAAATTTTAGAATATTTCATATTACTCCTTTATTCAATTGATTGTTATTGAACGTCTAAAAAAGCGTTGATATTTTTATCTAAAGACGCCTGAGACGCACTTTTTACTTTTTCAACCGCTTCACTTGTTGCGATCGTACCTTTTTGTATGCTTTCCATATTAGGGAAGGTAATCATGCCTGTAAAGTCGTAACTTGCCGTTTCATACATTTCGAAATAGATTTGCTGGTCCATGGGTTTATAAAATACCTGGCTGCCGAAAATACTGCGCCAGTCGTATTTTTTCATATCTTCGAACGGCTCATACAATGCGTTTACGAGGATATTGAATTCACTCATTTCATTATACGAAGAATGTGTGACAAACATATAGCGTGTTCCGTGTGAAATAGCTCCGCCCCATTGCCCGTGCGTGCCGTCGGGACCGACAGGGAACGGTGCCCAGTTGAATTCGTCTTCCATTTTATATGCGATTGAATTCTGATCGGTTGTGCCGTGATATGTCCACTGAACGGTAAATGCTGTTTCTCCGGCGATAAACTGATCGTCAACCCATGCGACAGGTTTGCTTCTGTTAGCAATAAATGCCTCGGATACCACGCACTCGCGTACCCAATCCATTGCGGTTATAGCTTCGGGAGAGTCTAAATTGAAAATGAATCTGCCTGTTTCGTCCTGCTTAGCGAATTTTACGCCATTTGACGCTATAGCAGCTTTCATGACATAATTTTGGTTGGTTATGTTAATGGAACCCGTAGGTTTACCGGCTTCGTCTAAATGATAGAGGTTTTCGCACATGGTTTTGAATTTAGACCAAATCCAATTTTTCTGTTCAATTAATTCGTGCGGGTTCGGTTGCTGATAATCGTTGATAATACGGGGGTTGAAATATAAAACATTTCCGAACTGAGGAGTCGGTAGACCCCAGTATGCAGGGATAAAAGCGTAATGTTCGCTGTTATAAACCATAGTATCCAAAAAGTTTTTATTTCCCCATTTACCTGAATAAAGGTCATCGAACACTTCAAAGTCATCCAAAGGAAGCAATGAGCCGCTGAATATAAGAGGGAAACCTTCTTCCAGCCAACCGTCAACAACATTAGCGTATTTATCGCCGACTGCCTGGGAAGATTTAACTTTTGCTACCCAGCTGTCAGCTACATCAACAGTAATAACGCAATTAAAATCTTCTTCTGTTTTTGCGTAATGTGCAAGCAATTTTTCTTCTAAAAGAGTAGCTTCCATAGGGTCAGGCATCAACTGATATCTGCCTTCACGTACCAACGCACGGATTATAAATTCATATCCGTCTAAATCAACCTTTTCGATTATTGCCGGCTGATCAGCATCGTCACCGTCGTTTTTATTGTTTGTTGTGCTATTATCACAGGATATTAATAAAAAAGACAAACAAATAATTAAACATAAAATAAAATTACGATAAAACTTCATAGCGAACTCCTTTTCCGATATATTATTAATTTTTAATATATAGTTTCAACCTACATTATACATTGAATCACTCTGCATGTCAAGACAATTAACAGTGTACAAATAACAGATAACAATTGTGGAAATTTGCTTTGCAAAATTTCCATAACTGTTAATTGTTAACTGCTTCATATGCCATGTTGGTCGTCAGCTTGTGCCATTCCCAAGCGCTGGTGCCGTGTTCCAATTGAGCGTAAAAAATCGCCATTTCACTTTCGGGATCGCTTAAAGTATAGCATCCGCATAAACCATCCCAGCCGAATTCACCGAGTTCACTGAGCATATTTGCTTGTTCTCTGTTGATCAGCGTCCG
>JGI994J12354_10000986_pt1 | contig 28840 bp, 27 predicted proteins | sample IntmicLarv3ML3BL_FD_12354 | JGI IMG/M metagenome (IMG submission 12354) | reverse complement strand
GCAAATATGTATGTCCTCTTTACATTCCGCTTTCGGCAATCGAACAGACACTTTCCCTGTTTTCACGACCATTTTAATATCACGCTTCCCGATTTCGTCGTATGGATTATTAACCCTGACAAATAGTTCCGAGCCTTGAAAATCCACGGACGTTAATGCATGAAAAACCAAATCGCGCGCCGCATCTTTTTCCTTTAATGAAACGGAATCCTCCAAATCCAAAACGATGCAATCGCTCCCGTAAATATATGAAGTTTGCATCATAGACGGATTATTTCCCGGAATATATAGTAATGAACGCCTAAGTTTTTTATTCAATTTCGACACCCGCTCTCCGTAAAACGGTTTGTAATCTCGCCGAAATCGTGCAGTCCAACGCGCCTTTATCGATAACCGTTAAATCAATGCCCATAATGTTGTATTTTTCCAATGTATCAAAAATCAATTTATTTATCGCCGCACCGAATTGTTTTTGCACAATGCTTTCTAAATTTATGTTAACCGTATTGTTGCCATTCGGTTCAAGTTTTATAAATATATCGCTCGATTCAAACGTTCCCGATGTTGCGCTGTTAAGTTTAGCCATGTCGATGTCCTTTCGTTTTTTATCCGATAAACATAAAAGAAATTCTCAAAATCAAAGTTTCTTTCCGCATAAAAATAAAATAACCCCGTGCGGTTGCATTTTATCGGGCGACCGCACAGGGTCGCCCCTACAGGTGAATTTTCATCATGTCGGTGTAAAGTTTTGATTTACAAATCCCTACACAAATCATATCCAAAATTTCAGAAAGAACTAATTCAATTTTTCCAAAAATCTTTTTTGTTTGATTCCTATNTTATCTGTTCATATTTATTCCGTTTAATCTGTAATAAGTTTTGCTAATTTTTCAGCCATATCTTTAATATCAATACCTTTTGTGAATTGTAAACATGTTCCGCTAGGGAAACGTACTTTTTCTGCCCAATGCGCAGGTATTCCGTTGATTCCGTATTTCGCACCCAATATCGCACCCGAAACTGCGCCGATTGTATCGGCGTCACGCGCGAAGTTGCTCGCAAGAATAACACCTTTTCTAAAATCGTCATTCATAAGTTTTAAACAAGCAAACGCTGACGGCAAAGCTTCCGCCGTTGTCGCCCAAGATGTTGTTAATAATTCATCATGAATCGGCATCCAACAATCAAGAATTGAGCCGTTTGCTTTTTCGATTATTTCAAAAGTGCGGTTCATCGCGGAATAAAACCAAGAATCTTTCGGGATAACAGCCATAGCCGCATCTAATATTTCATCAATCGTAGCATCGACCATCGCAACGGAAACCGCCGCGGCTACAGCTTGCGCGCCCCAGATTCCATCTCTGTAATGACTTAACGACGCATCTATCTCTGCCATTTTCGCGGCTTTTTCCGGGTCGCCCGCGCATATAATTCCGACAGGACCGATTCTCATCGCGCTTCCGTCACTCATGTGAAACGCGTTATATTTACCTGAAAGCGGCGGCATAATTCCTTTTCTTAAATTATTAGCCGCCTCGATTTCGCTTGCGCCTCCGCGTTTAAATTCATCTTGAACAACAACGTCTTCAAACCAACCTTTAACAACGTCATCAATAGTTAAATTTCCGCCGCAGTTAATGAGTATTTTAGCCGTCAGAAGAGCAAATTCCGTATCGTCCGTGCTCCATGACGCGCCTTTATTAAAATCAGTTGTAATGCCATAATTTGCACGATTCTCCGGCTTTCTCGCCGCATCGCCCAACGAATCGCCTATTGCCAAGCCGACCAATGAGCCATACGATTTTTCAAAAGCCAATTTAGGGTTATTAATTAAATCACTTCTTTTAATCATACCAATCTCCATTACTATAAAATTTTTTACAATGCCGTTTAACATAAGTTTGGGCGGTCGTAAAATTTCACTTTATCGCTCGCCCAAAGTGTATTTATCTAAATTAATTTAATGCGTCTTCAAAATAAGGAGTGAATGCATCCGCACCCATAGCAACCCATTGTGTTTTAAAATCATCAAAAGAATCAACGCTTGCATTTCCTGTTATGATATCTGTCGAAATTTCTAAATAAAGCGAATCCATACCATCATAAACCGCAACTAATTCTTCCGGCATTAAAATGTTTTGGTCTTCAACATAATAATCGTTAGCCATCGTCAAAGAATCTACAGCCGCTTGCGGATATAACGGTGATGCGAGTTCATGCGTAGGTTCAAAACCAACTGTCGTTTCCCAAACACGACTCCACCAATTCGGGAAATTTTCCGTGAATACGATTTTGCCGCCGTCGATTTCGTAATGAACGCCTTCAATACCTAATTTGTCAATCATACGACCTTCCGGACTAGCCATAAAGTCTAAAAATGCAAATGCCGCGTCCGGATTCGCGCTGTCCGCGTTTATACCGAATCCGCGAGGTTCTTTTGTTGTATCAACAGCCGCGAAACCGTTTCCGACACCTTTGGCAGGCGGTAATACAACAAGCTCCGCGCCGTCGCCGTTTACAGAAACCATTTTGTCATTGTAAATTTTAACTGTCGCGCCGTTTGTACCGACATAAATTCCAACGTTGCCTTCATAAAATTTTTGCTCCGCAACGTCCCATGAGTTTGTTAAATAATCAGGGTCAATTAATCCCTCTTCATATAATTTTGCATACCAAGCCAATTTATCTTTTTCCGCATCTGTTGATTTTGCGAATACAAAATTTCCGTCAGCGTCTTTGATAACTGTGGAAGTTACGCCGAAAGCTTGATTGAAAACAGAATCCCAACGGCTTGTGCCGCCGTCTGCCGTAAGCGCGTAAGTTGCCAATCCCGTATCTTTCATTTCTTTAAAGAATGCGTAATAATTATCGATTGTCGGGTCTGCGATAAGCGCATCGTATGTTGTTAATTGTTCTGTCCAATCTTTACGAATAACGGGAACACTGACTCTCGCAGGTGCCAACCATAATAAATACGGATAGTTTTCTATACGAGCAACGCCCGCAGGTTCCATAATTTCTTTAACATAAGTCGAATTTGCAATATAATCCGTAAGGTCTAATAACAAACCCTCTTGCGTTATCGGTAAGTCGCCGCCTTGGAAATAAACGATATCCGCGTCAACTTCGCCGCCTCTGTAAGCAAGCGGCATCGCAGATGCGTATGAGCCCGCAGGTGGTTCAGCAATCACTAAATCAATATATTGACCGCGAGCCGCCATTTTTTCTTCGATAACTTGTTCCATTAAAAGAACGTCCTCTTCGTCCGGAAGAACGTCTTTAATAACAATTTTCACTTGAACGGGTTCAGCTTCCGTGCCGATTGCCGCCCAACCTTCCGTATCTTTATTTTCGTCTGTTGTTTCCGGAGTTTTTTCTTCTTCTTCTTTAGTTGTTTCCGGTGCCGTTTCTGAAGTTTTCGGCGGTTCGGCAGGGTTTTGCGTTGTACAGCCTGCAAATAAACCGGTCATTAATGTAACGCCTAAAAGCAATGTTAAAAACTTTTTCATAAATTACCTCCTAGTTTTATATAAGCTCTCTCGAAAATTTTCTTCCTATTAAATACTTGTGTTATAAAAAAATTCCAAGAAAACTTTATACGAATGGTTATCTCATAATAAAATGAAACTCCCATTAATTGACCTGCGAAATATTACGCAGAATTTTATATAAGGCATAATAAATAAATGCCGCTATATCTTTTTAATTTTATCGCTGTTTTATAAACCTTAAAACTTGATTGTCATAAAAAAATTTCCTGTCAAAACGGACGAGCACATAGGCACGCCCCCACAGGCGATTTTCATCACATCGGTATCAATATTTATGTGCGGATTTTGAATTTTACACAGTAATCAATATTCAAAACTACTCTACTCTTTAACTCCGCCCTCCATAATGCCTTTTTTATAATATTTGAGCACAAACGGATAACAAACCAAAATCGGCACAACGGCAACTACAATTGTTGCATAAGTGAGCGCCCGATAATCTATTTGCGCAAGTTCATTATAATTAAGAAGATTTTGCGCACCGATTAAAGAAGTCGTATCGCCCTCAACAAGAAATTTTCTCAAAACAACCTGCAAAGGACTTCCTTTTAAACTTGTTATATAAACGCCGGAGCGAACATATTCATTCCAACGGACAACACCGTAAAACATTGTTAATGTGGCAATCCCCGGTTTACAAAGCGGTGCGGCTATATGCCAAAGCGTTTTAAAATGCCCCGCGCCGTCTATTGTCGCCGCTTCATAAAGAGAAACGGGAACATCTTCAAAATATCGCATCATAATAATCAAATAATACACATTTACAGCAGTCGAAAGAATTACCGACCATTTCGAGCCCAATAAACCCAATTGTCTTACAACGAGATATTCCGGAACTAATCCCGGGTCAAAAAGCATCATCAAAATTAAAAATGCCATTATAACGCTTTTGCCGTAAAGATTCGGACGCGTAAGCGCATAAGCCGCAAACGTCGTAAGAACGATATTTATAAGCGTTCCGATTCCCGTTATGTAAACAGAAGTTCCGATGGACGGTATTATAACCGGATTACTAAAAATTATTTGATAATTTATCGCGCTTAATCCTTTCGGTAAAATTTGCAAACCCGTCATCGACTGGCTTAACTTCGGGTCTGAAAACGATATCGCAACAATATTTAAAAGAGGAACAATAATCGTAAACATAATGAAAATCATCAGTAAGCCGATGAGAATCTGCGCTATCGACAAACCCTTTAACTTTTTAGCCATATTATTCCCTCCTTTACCAGACACCTTTGCCCGTTACTTTTTTAGATATCAAATGTGTGATAAACACAAGCACCATGCCGACAGTCCCTTTAATCAAACTGACTGCGCTCGATATCGAATATTGACCGCCGTCAATACCCAAGCGATATATATAAGTATCCAAAATATCGATTTGACTGTTTACGGCGTTGTTTGTGAAGTTGAAAACTTGGTCAAAACCGGCAGTCATAAAAAATCCTAAATTCAAAATGAAAACCGTTGTCATCGGAACAACGAGCGCCGGTAAAATTATATTTGTGATTATACGAAATCGGTTTGCACCATCGACGCGCGCCGCTTCATATAAAGATTTATCAATATTTAATATCGCGGTGAAAAAAACAATTGAATCCCAACCCAAACTTCGCCACGCTTCCGAGAAGAATAACACCCAACGAATCGAGCCTTTATCCGTCATGAAATTTTTAGGCGCAACGCCGAACATTCCCGTAATTTCGTTTACGATTCCACCATCCGGTTTTAACGCGGCAATCCAAATCCCCGCGATAACGACCCACGATAAAAAGTGAGGCAAATATGAAACGACTTGCACAACCGAGCGAAACTTATTTGAGCGGATTTCATTTTGCAATATCGCAAATATTATGAAAAACGGAAACAGCAACACGTATTTCATAAAGCTGATAATCAAAGTGTTTTGCAATATATTCATAAACATGGGCGTTTGGAATATCATTCTGAAATATTTCAATCCTGCAAATACCCACGGGCCTTTTGCTTTATAATCGAAAAAAGCCAAACGCATATTCAGTATTGGCCAAACTCTGAAAATAATGAAATACAATATGGTAGGCAAGAGCATTAAATATAAAACCTTGTTCGCCATAATTTGCTTGAAAACCGTGTTACTCTTTTTTGTATAAACTTCATTTTCACTATTCAACTGATAACCTCCCTCTGGTTTTACAGTCCTTATGTATAAATTTTATAACTGCTAAAATATTTTTCAACTAAACCGGTTTTTATCAGTATATAGCATAAAACATTTCCTTGCAATATATATTTTGTAAAAAAGCTGACTATATTTTTAGTGAATTATCACAGTGATATTGTTAAATTGTAATTCTATCCGAGCGAAATAATTTATTTTGCAAACGAAAATTATAAAAAGTTTATTTGTTGCTCCATAAAAAAAGAACCGGTAAAGTAACGGTTCAAAATTTTTATTTACTTTCGTAATTTAAATTTTTTTAAAAAAATAAAGTCGGAAAATTTCGCCCGACTTTTTTATAATTTTAATTTATTTATAATTTTAATTTTATTTATGATACTTAATTATTTCGTTGTATTCCTCACAATCAGTTGCGGCTCTATAATAAAATGCGGAATCAAATCCGTCTTTCCCTGTATCAGACAAAGCAATTTTCTTGAGATTTCAACCGCCATATCATAATGCGGTTTTGATATCGTAGACAGCGGAGGCTCAAAAACTTCCGATAAATAAATATTATCAAATCCCATAACTTCGACTTCGTCCGGAATAGAAATTTTCGCTCTGTTCAAAGCTTTTATCGCGCCTATCGCAATCAAATCGCTTCCGCCGAATACCGCCGTAAATTCCGTTTTGCTTTTTATAAGTTCCTCTGCCATTTTCGTGCCCGATTCTATCGTGTAGTCGCCGTGAAAAACCAAGTTTTTGTCAAATTCAATTCCCGCATCGTTCAGTGCTTGTTTATATCCCTCAATCCTTTGTTTCGTTCCCGCAACTTCGGAATGTCCGCTTAACAAAGCGATTTTTGTATTTCCCGTAGACAAAAGTTTTCGCGTTGCCAATTTCGCGCCTTTCACGTTATCGCCGCTTATGCTCAAGTCGCTGAGATAATTATCATATGTTCGACCGATGGACGCCAACGGGATTTCATATTTTTTATATTCTTTCAAAAACTCTTCGTTGCTGATACCCGAGCAAATAATTACGCCGTCCACGCGTTTATCGACCATGCTTAACAAAAGTTCTTTTTCGGTTTCTTGATTGTATCCCGAGTGCGCCAATATCATAGAATAACCGTGTTTAGCCAAGTACGTCGAAACGCCGTGAATAATTTCGGGATAAAATAAATTTGATATATCCGGAATAATTAACCCGATAAGTTCGGAATGTTTCGTCGCAACACTTCGCGCCAACAAACTGGGTCTGTAATTTAATTCATCTATAACTTTCAAAACCCTGTTTTTCGTTTTCTCACTCACTCCGTCGGGTTTGTTATTAATCACTCGTGATACGGTGGATTTCGATACTCCGCATATCTCTGCAATGTCTGAAATGCTGTATTTTGACACATCATCTCCCCCATTTCTTTATCATTCATATTTGAATTGTGAAGTTTCCATTCAAGTTTGTAGAATCCTACCCCTCAGATGCGGCAAATTTTCGCCTTGAGTTAAAATTTATTATATATTTTTAGCGCGGTTTTCGCAACAACTATATGCAGTAAAAACTCAATCTGTAAAGAAAGTGTCTATGGCGGGTATTTATGGATTAAAACGAAGTGAAATTTTGGGATTTAGATGAAGTGTTTGGGCAAAGCCTAAAAAAATCATTTCCGACAATCTCATAATAATTTTAAAATTTAATTTTTTTCCTTTAAAATTTTCTCATAAGGTTTAATCATATAATCAGCCATGTTTGTACGGATTTCTTTTCGGATAAAAGGCAATTTCATCATCACATACATAAAATTCGTTAAAAATATTTTCTTCCGATTCTTCTGCGGAAAATCGTACAGTCCATGTTTTTTATAATATTTGTGGTCGGCGACAAAAACGCCTTTTAGCCCGCCGAAAATTTCATCGCGAAAAATTCTGTGTCCGGCTTCACCTAAAAATTGGCGCGGCGGACGATATCCCGTTTTATAATAACTTTCGAGAGTTGCCGCGAGTCCATGTATTTTCCGTACAAGATTTTCATTTTCAAGATTTCCCCCCCCCCCCCCCGCGTTTCAAAAAAACCTGTTAAAAATTCACGAATATTCGACAACTGCTGTAGCGGACCAGAAATAATAAACCCGATAACTTTCTTATCAAAAAACGGTATGTGAGTCGTGAAAAATAATCTATCAATAAAAGTTTTCCACCGTGCACTTAAATACCTGTCTTTTATTGCTCCCGAAAAAACAATAACATCACACTCTTTTAATTTTCTGTAGGTATCAATTACATCATCTTTGCCCTCATAAACGCATTTATTATCGTAGCCGCATTTCAAACAGCCCAGACAGCCGCCGACGATTTTCATTTTCGACAAATCAAAAATTTCAATTTCTGAAAATTCTTTTATCATCGTGTTTACCATATTATCAAGATTTTCACTTATCCCCGATTCAGTCACCAATCCGAGTTTCACATTTTTGCGCGGTGTCACGATTTTATTTTCGTCCGCACAAAATTTTATTTGCTCTGTCCGCTCATATGAAATCGGCGCAGTTAACCGCCCCATAGAAATATTTTCCGTAATTTTTTTAGTCCATTGTTCCCAAAAAATTTTGCATTGTGTTTTTCCGTCGCCCTCAAGCAAATCGTCCATGTCAGCCGAATAAACTTCATCGACAATCATTCCCAAATCTTCGCTGATGCCGCGAATATATTCGACCGCCGTATAATCAAAAAAATGAATCGATGTCGCGAGAATGGCGCAGTGTTTTCCTTTGAAAATACCCGAGATATTTTTTTCAAAAATAAGTTCGATAAATCGTTTGTACGAGCCGTGCACAAGCCCAAAATAAAGAGGAAACGCCCATAAAATCGCATCGGCATTTTTTATATCGTCCTCAATTTTTTGAAATGTTTCTTCATCAGATTCTATTCGGCGTATATCCGCGGCTACATAATATTCCGTAAACTCGTGCTCTTTCGCATTTTCTTTTATATAGTTTACATATTGCATCGTCACACTCTTCGCACCTTTAGGACTTCCGCCAATCACAGTGATATTCATAATCTCCGTCCTCCAATTCTTGATTTACATAACTCTCAAATGTTTCTTTTAATAATAACGCCGTTTCGTCCTCACTCAGTCCAACATTGTCCAAAAAAGCCAAAACCGCCAATCCATAAGTAAAAATCATCGTTTGCAAAAATATTTTATCCATAGAATCTTTTGATAATTTCCAATCTGTTAATTCTTTTTCCATTAATTCACGAACTTCATTGTTGCCGATTTCCGACTGCAAAACATTATGCGAATCATTTTCGAGGCAAAACAATTGAAACAAAATTTTTTCCGTTTTTGCGAAATTTATATATCCCAAACCCGAATCCAAAAAAGCGGAATCGGTTTTTCTATACCCGATTATACTTTTCATCATAAAATCCGCAAGCGACCGCATAACGTTTTCTTTTAATTTATCCATATTCCCGTATGCTTTGTAAATCGGCTGAGTTGAACACTTTAATCGGTTTGCGAGATTTCTCGCGGATAATTCACCGATTCCCGATTCTCTCACCAATGAAAACGCCGTATCACCCAGCATTTCTTTTGTTATCGTAATTTGTTTCGGCATAAGCACAAATCCTTTTTTAAATAAAATAACAGCTGTTATTTTATAATACGGACTAATTTTTTTCCTGTCAACTCTTTTAAGTAAATTTGCAAATTTGCAAAAAATATTTTTCGAGCAATTTTATTTATTTTTAAAAAAACAGAAACTCAAAAATTCAAAATCTCCTGCAAAAAAAAATTCTGCCATTCAAATGCATTTGAAATCGGCAGAATTTTTTTAAACTTTTAATAAATGATTTTTTATTTATTCAAAACCGAGCAACAAAATAAAAATTGATTTTATCTTTTTTAAAAACTGATTAAGAGTATTTTCCGAAAGTTTCTCTTGTTGTATTTTTTGTTCTGTTCTCGATTTCAGTACATAAACTTCAATAAATTTAAAAAAATGAATTGCCGCAAAGCACTTTTATATTGCAATTTATACATTTGGTATACACGATTTTCATTTAATCCTTGACTTTGCATGTCCGTTTAGTTTAGAATGAACTTTTACTTTCTCACAAGTTAAAATTTTAAAAGCAACCTACAGTGTGTTTGAAATTAAATTTTCGAGCACTTCAAATTCTATTTAAAAGGGAGTTTTGTTTAATGAGTACACTTACATTATTAAGTCTTTCCGTAAGTTTGGCGATGGATGCATTCGCTGTTTCTGTTTCTAACGGTACATGTTTCAGAAAAATAAACATAAAACATATTTTACTTTTCGGGCTTTACTTTGGAACTTTCCAATTTTTAATGCCTCTTTTAGGATTTTTATTAGGCTCTACTTTTGCGCAATATATTGAAAAATACGACCATTGGATTATCTTCATTGTTTTGGGGATTATCGGAGCTATGATGATAAAAGAATCTTTCGCGCCCGATGACGAAAACTCTCAGCGTGAAGAAGATATTTTAAAATGGAAAAACATGGTTTCTATGGCAATCGCCACAAGCATCGATGCTTTCGCAGTCGGCGTGACTTTTTCCACTCAGCGCGTTAACGTTTTGCTTTCATCAATCATTATCGGCATTATCGCATTCATATTTTCCGCTGTCGGAGTCGGGCTCGGAAAAAAAATCGGCGACATGTTTAAATCGAATGCGGAAAGATTCGGCGGCGCGGTTTTAATATTTATAGGAATCAAAACTTTGATTGAGCATTTAAGTTGAAGTTTATTAACCGTGAAAATTAATGAACTTACGTAACAAATAAATTTTCAAATATAATCGTTGGTTGGTCGAAATATTAATGTATGGAAATTTGCGAATAATACAACCGCATTTTTATCGGGCATCGCCTGCGGTTTTAATTTTAGGAAATGAAATTCCACAAACTCGCCCTGCGACTCAGGAGGAAAAATTATGTATCCAATATTAAATTTAGCAAGTATTCTTTTAGGATTTTTCGCTTTGATAATACCGATTCGTCACATTAAAAAAACCGAAAAATCGAACAGCGGAACTTTATTCGCACATGCGATTGTAAGTATGTTTTCCTGTGCGGCATCTTTTTGTTTGCAACTTTTCGCTATTTCTCAAAAAGTATCCGTAGCGGATTGGTCTGCGCTGACGGACACCGTAAATATAATTGCGTTTGTTGCTTTGTTACTTCTTTCGGGCGCGATTTTTCTTAACATACTCGCACTTGTTTCATATCGCAGAAAGCCGCCTAAGACACCCAAACAATAACGCTTAAAAAAATTTTGGTAAAATAAAAAAGGGTTTGATATAATACTGTCGAATTAAACTGACATAGGAACTATCAATAAAATATCTTTGAATACTTAAACAAGTTATTCACGAGTATTTTTTTGTGAGCATTGCGGGGGTGAAAAAATTTTCCATGTTTTATCCAACAGAAATTATAGAAGATGTTAGAGAACAAAATGACATTGTTGATGTTGTGCAAAGTTATGTAAAGCTGACAAGACGCGGTAACGTCCATTTCGGTTCTTGTCCTTTTCACCGAGATAAGACCCCTTCTTTTTCTGTAAACGGCGATAAACAACTTTATCATTGTTTTGGTTGTGGAGCATCAGGAAATGTTATTACCTTTATAATGAATATTGAGAATTACGATTTTGTTACAACATTAAAACACCTTGCCGACAGAGTACACTACACTTTGCCCGAAAAAGAATCTTCCGAGGCTCAAAAGGAATTGCAAAAAACAAAAGCAAAACTCTATGAGATTCACACCGAAAGCGCAAGGTTTTATTATAATAACTTGGTTTCTCCCAAAGATACAAAAGCTTTAAATTATCTTGTTGAGAGAAATCTTTTAAAAAAAACAATCCGCAAATTCGGATTGGGATACGCAAATGATGAATGGGACAGCCTTTATAAATTTCTCGCGGGTAAGGGTTTTGATGTGGACCTTCTCGAAAAATCGGGGCTTGTCATTAAAAATAAAAAGAACGGAAATTACTTTGATAGATTCAGACAGCGCGTAATGTTTCCTATAATCGATACACACGATAGAATTATCGGTTTTGGCGGTCGCACGTTGGTTGACGATAACGCAAAATATTTAAACTCGCCCGAAACTCCGATTTTCAGTAAAAGTCACAATTTATACGGTTTAAATTTTGCGAGAAAAAATCAAAACAGAGAATGTATCCTCGTTGAGGGATATATGGATGTTATCGCTTTGCATCAAGGCGGTTTTACAAATGCGATTGCGTCACTGGGAACTTCGTTTAATAAAAATCATTCCGACGTTGTGAAGAAAACTTTTAAAAAAGTAATTCTTTCTTTTGACGCCGACGACGCAGGGACAAGGGCGATTTTGCGCGCCATACCTTTTTTGACGCAAAACAATTTGAAAGTTAACGTTTTATCTTTGCGCGATGCGAAAGACCCCGACGAATTTTTAAATAAATACGGCGATATCGCATTCAAAGAGGAATTAGTTAACAGTAAAGATAATATAATTTTCCAGATTGAACAAATTTGCAAAAAGTTTGATTTAAAGAAACCACAGGATAAAAGCGATTTTGTAAATGAGGTTTCGGATTTATTAAAAGACCTTTCGTTAAACGATGTTGATAAAATTATCTATCTCGAAGAAGTGAACAAATTGACGGGCGTACCCGTTAATTTATTAAAAAATAACGTCAACGAACTCTCGGAAAGCATTTCAAAAACGATAGATGAAAATATTGTTATGGTTAAAAACAAAAAAAATAAAGACAGATTGAATAATAAAAACCGCGGGCTGAATGATGCCCAAAGTTATTTAATATACATTGTCAGTGAGGCTCACGAATTTTATGAAATCGTATCCGACACTGTAAAACCCTCCGATTTTGAGGGAGAATCTTATATAAAAATAATGCAAACGCTTTATAAACTGCATGATGAAAAAAGAAATACCGATATCGCGAATTTAATAAGCTATTTTTCCGAAAAACAGGATTTGGATTTAATCTATGAAATTTTTGAAAACCCTTTAGTTTTGAACGATAAAATACTTATTAACAAGGCGATAGATGAAAATATAAAAATTGTTAACAATTACAATCTGAATAAGCAATTGGAAAGTACGGCGGACAGTGCTGCGGCTTTGCAAGAGCTTTTTGAGAAAATGAAACAGAAACACAAAGATTCCAAATAGATTTGAATATTACTTAAATAGATGGTTAAAATAGTAAACAAAGCATGGAAAGGGAGGATTGTCTTGAAATCTGCGGACGAATTTATATTATTAAACAAGGTCAATGAATTGGTTTCCATAGGCAAAAAAAATAAAGGTGTGCTTGAACTCACAGAGATTAGTTTGGCTCTTGAGGATTTAGATTTAGAACCTGACCAAATAGACGCAATTTATGAAGATTTAGAAAAACAAGGTGTTGAAATATCCGGTATGGGTACTATTATCGATGATAGCGAACATTCCATCGAATCCAATGATGTTGGCGTTGACGTCGATATCGCAGGTGTCGATGCCGATGTTATCACGCTCGACGATACTGCCGAACTTGAAAAATTGGCACAAGCCGAAACTACCATAAATGTTGATGACCACGTAAAAATGTATTTGAAAGAAATTGGTAAAGTTCCTCTTTTGACAGCGGAAGAAGAAGTTAATCTCGCGAAAAGAATGGAGCTCGGCGATGAACAGGCAAAAAAAGAATTGGCAGAGGCAAATTTACGTTTGGTTGTCAGTATCGCAAAAAGATATGTCGGCAGAGGTATGTTGTTTTTAGATTTAATTCAAGAAGGCAATCTCGGTTTAATTAAAGCCGTTGAAAAATTCGATTATACAAAAGGCTTTAAGTTCAGCACGTATGCTACTTGGTGGATAAGACAGGCGATAACGCGCGCCATCGCAGACCAAGCAAGAACAATAAGAATCCCCGTTCACATGGTTGAAACCATAAATAAATTAATGCGCGTCGACCGACAGTTGCTTCAAGAATACGGCAGAACTCCGACTGCGGAAGAAATCGCAAAAGAAATGCAGGTTTCGGTTGATAAAGTCAGAGAAATTATGAAAATCGCTCAAGAACCCGTTTCTTTGGAAACGCCTATCGGCGAGGAAGAAGACAGCCACCTTGGTGATTTTATTCCCGATAATGACATTCCCGCTCCCGCCGAAGTAGCCGCTTTCACATTATTGCGTGAGCAACTTATGGAAGTTTTGGACACTTTAACGGAACGCGAAGAAAAAGTTTTAAGACTTCGTTTCGGACTTGATGACGGCAGACCGAGGACGCTTGAAGAAGTCGGCAAGGAATTTAATGTTACACGCGAAAGAATCCGACAAATCGAAGCTAAAGCTTTAAGGAAACTTCGCCACCCGAGCCGCAGTAAAATTCTAAAGGATTATTTAGAATAATTCAAGGTTCGGTCATAAAAGTTTTACTTTTACCGTTCGCCCAAGCAACCCGAGATGTAAATTGTTAAAATATATTTAAATTTTAAAATTAAATTTTAAAAATCGGTCAACGAAAGTTATGACCGATTTTTTTATTTATGCTACTTCATAACCCGTTTCCGAGATTGTTTTTTTGATATCGTCTAAAGAAACTTTGCTTTCATCGAAAGAAACTTCAACCGTTCCGGATTCCAGACTGATATTTACGGATTCGATTCCGGAAAGTTCTTTTAACTCGCTATCGACCGCGTTTACGCAATGTTTACAACTCATACCGTTTACATTTAAAATTTCTGTTTTCATATTTATAATCCATTCCTTTCTCTGCGTTCAAGGCACAAAACGGGACGAAACAAAACCACAAATAAAAAGTATCTGAGGGCTTATTTGCCGTGTGCCTTTTTAAACTTTTCCAAATTTAAGCGTTTACTTCAGGCTTCACCTCTTCCGTTTATGTTTGTCACCTAAAAAATTATTTTTATAATTAATCATAAACTTTTATTGCATATTCAATATTTTCATTATAAGCATAACACATTGAAATTTTTTTTGCAGGCTAAATTTTAGAGAAAATCAATTTTGCTTTAATTTAGTATTACCTTAATTGAAAATAAAATTTCAAAATTAATTTTTATCTGAAAAATCCGAAAAAATTCTCCTAGACAAGTGTTATTGTTTTATGTTACAATATCGGGGATTTGATTGGAGGTGTTGAAATTGGCTGGTGAATATGTAATGTCTACCGGATACGGCGTAGTGTCTGCGTTGCTTGCAGTTGTTTGTATCATTTTAATTATTTTGGTACTTTTACAAAAAAACCGTGATAGCGGGTTAGGAAGTGCATTTACGGGAAGCGCGGGAACTCAAACGTTTTGGGATAAAAATAAAAGCCGTTCAGCAGAAGGCAAGATTGTTAATTATACTAAAATCGCAGGTATCGCATTTTTTGTATTAACAGTTCTTTTAGGCTTTATGTCCTAAGAAAATTTCTGTTGGAATGAAAAAGAACCGCACTTAACGAAGAAGCATGTTTTAAATAACTTTTCTCAGTTTTAATAAAGTTCGGTCTGTGATTTCATTTTAGATTTTTTAAAACCATAGTGTGTATAAAAAAGTTTTGTTTTGTGTAGCTTTTTCATGAATTTATTTTTGAGTTCATGAAAAAACCGAAAACCTCTTTGGTTTTCACTCTTACAATCAAAGCTTTTTTGTGCGCATTGTGGTTTTTTGCTTTTGCATAAAGTTTTGTATGGTTTCCTTATATCACAACACTAAAAAAATACCCACAAACGCAACCGCGTTCATAGGTATTATAAAAAGAATTTTCTTATTTGAGAGTAACAACCGCGCCAACTTCTGCAAGTTTAGCTTTGATACTTTCAGCTTCGTCTTTGCCGACTTCTTCTTTAACGACAGCAGGAGCGCCTTCAACAAGCTCTTTAGCTTCTTTAAGACCAACGCCGAGAAGTTCTCTGATAGCTTTGATAACTTTAACTTTTTCGCCGGCGTCGAAAGAAGTAAGTTCAACAGTAAATTCAGTTTTTTCTTCAGCAGCGTCGCCACCGGCAGCAGCACCGCCTGCTTGAACAACAACACCCGCAGAAGCAGAAACATCAAATTTTTCCTCTACTTTAGTAACTAATTCGTTTAATTCAAGAATCGTAAGCTCGCCAATAGCCTCGATGATTTCGTCTATACTTAATTTTGCCATTACTAGCACCTCCAAAAATATTTTTAAAAATTGTTATTTGTTATTACGCATCTTTTTCTGCAACGGCTTTAATAACGCGTGCAAAAGAACCCACTGAGAATTTCAAATCGCCAAGTAATCTTGAAAGTAATTCCTCTTTAGACGGAATATCCGCGATTGCTTTAACTTTTTCAGCGTCATAAGTAACTCCGTCGATAACGCCGCCTTTAAACTCAAGAACTTTCATGTCTTTGAGATTTTTGTTAATAACACGGGCAGCCGCAGTTGGGTCATCGAATGATAACGCCAATGTGCTGGGACCTGTTAAAAACTCGGAAAGCCCTTCATATGGAGTTTCTTTAATTGCGAAACGCATGGTAGAATTTTTATAAACTTTATATTCAATACCCGCTTGACGCAATTGTCTTCTCAAAACTGTATCTTGCTCAACCGTTAAACCTCTGGCATCGACCAAAACGGCGGAAGTAGCTTTTTGCAAAACTTCTTTAAGCTCAGATGCTTTAACTTTTTTAGACTCTACGCTTGACACATTTACACCTCCTGCAATCAGACCAAACTTAATTTTATTGAATTGAGAACGGTCTTTTTCATTCTAATATAAAGAAAACCCCTTGCCGATAAGACAAAGAGGTTAGAAAGTATTCATACGAATAAAAAAACATAACACCTCGGTAGGGAGTAAAAACAATTACGCAAAAGCACCTACTGTCTCGGGCAAATATTAAAATTTTCTTAATTATTTTTTGAACTTATAAGAGTGTATACCAAAAAAGCGTTAATGTCAATACATTGGCAAAAAAATCTGATTTTTTTTCACGACAAACGCATGAATTAAATCATATACATATATCAGTAAGTTGTTTTTCCCTTTTCTTTTTAAAAAAGGTTTGCATAATTTTTTTACATTCCTCCTCCAAAACGTTTGTAACAACTTCGCATTGGTGATTAAATTTTTCATCTTGCAAAATATTTAAAATCGAACCTCCGCAACCGAATTTATTATTATATGTTCCGAAAACAACTCTCTTTATGCGTGATTGAATTATCGCTCCCGCGCACATCGCGCACGGCTCAACCGTCACATACAAAGTCATATCCTCAAGCCGCCAATCGCCGATATGCTTACACGCCATGTCTATCGCAACGATTTCCGCATGGAACAAAACATTTTTTTCTGAGTTTCTTCTGTTAAAGCCCCTGCCGATAATCTCGCCGTCTTTAACGATTACGCAACCGATAGGAATTTCATCTGAATCGAAAGCTTCTTTTGCCGATTTTAAAGCTTCATACATAAAATTTTCATGATTCAAAAAAACACGCCCTTTGGATTTCTTTTGGTTATTTTTTATACGAAATATTTTTATTACATAAGCCCCGCCATCGCAATGCCGTAAGTATTTAAATTTTCCGACATTATAATCTCGCAATACAAACATAATTTTTGATTTAAATATTTATGAATATAATAATCTAAATGATACCTAAATAATTTCGATTTATAAAAAGTAGTTCCCTCAGCCGCAATACAAACCGGATTTGTGGGATTTTTTCCGTATCCTGTTTTTAATATTACGCCCGCTAAATTTATTGCGACGAATTTTGCACTTCTTCTCATTAAAGAATCCAACAACAAATATAATTTTATTCTGTCGTCCTCATTAGTTATAAATTTTTCCGCTAATAATGATTTGTGCGGATTATCTATAAATTGGTTTGTTTCTTTCGGTTTAAGCGTATGATTTTTAAAGTCGTCATAATTTATATTTAAAATTCCGTCCTCGATTGCTTTTAAAATAACAACTTGAAACGAGCCGCCTTGATACGCNCCGGAAATTGTTTTTTCAAACAANCCGATGGTGTTATCGTTTGTTGTATCGAAAAATTTTCTGTCCAATTCGCTGAAAGGTGCTTTATCAAACGAGCCGGATTCCATATTTATTATCGAAACGCCGGAATCATTTTTTAAATCTTCGCTTTTTAAAATGTTTGAATTTTTTTCAACGTAGCATGTGTTTGTGCCCGTTCCTAAAATGAAACCGATTCCGCTTTCGTTTCGTTTATTTGAATTTATCGCGATACCGCCGAGCAATGTCGAAACCGTATCGTTTAATATAACGATGCTTAATTCTTTAGTGATTCCCTTTTCTTTCAGTTTGTCTTTTAATCCTTGACCGATTAATTTCCCTTTAAGTCCGTCGATTACAACTTCTTTTGAAAATCCCATAGCCTTGCCGTCTTTGTTCGGTAAAATTTCCGCGGGATATGAAAAACAAAAACCGATTTTACCGCTGTAATCTATAACGGGCATTAAATAATCCGCCAAAAGCGTGAAAAAAGTATCGTCGTTTATAGGTTCGATACTGCCGGGCATCGGATATTTTTCAAAATATTCAATGTGAAGTTCTTTATTAAAATCGAAAAATACACAGCCCACGCGCAAATTTGTTCCGCCCGCATCAATGATTATAACTTTTTCATCGGCGTGAATCGTCGGGTTATAATCTATATACGTCGGAATCATCGGTAAACTGCTGTCGGAAGAAGATAATCCCACCGCCATTTCATTTTTAAAATCATCACAAGATTTTAGAAAGTCTACATCTTTATAGCTTGTCTTGTATTTGGATAAAAAATCATTAATCAAAACTTCAAAACTCATAATATTTTCCTCCCAATAGAATCAGTATGTGCTTAGTATATAATTAATCGCACGACAAGTAAACCTTGAAAATTTAAATCATCCGACTTCACCTTAAACGTTTTTATTTCATACAATAAAGAAAACCGCTTGATGTCGGTCGTAAAACTTTGTTTTACCGCTCGCCCAAGCAACCCGAGGTGATTTTTTTGAAAAAAAAGTTCTTAATAATAGGTGGAGATACAAGAAATTTTTATTTATACGAAGAGTTAAAAAAGGAAAACTATGATGTTGATATCGTTGGATTTTCAAACTTTTCGNAGGAAATAAATTCACACAAGGAAANAAATCTTTTCGGAACAGCTTTAATTAAAAATTATGATGTGATTATAACTGCGATTCCCAATTTAGATGACAAATATNTTTATATGCCTTTCAACGATTCAAAAGATTCAAAAATTGAAANANTNGAAATTATTAAATGAAATGAATAAAAATCAAATTTACGTATCAGGAAAAATAAACGATAAAACGGCTGAAATATTGAACGCCAAAGAGATTAAATATATCGATATTTCGGAGGACGAAAGTTTTGCATTAAAAAATGCCGTTCCGACTGCCGAGGGTGCGATATGTGTTGCGATTGAAAACACAAATAAAACTTTCAAAGGTCGCGAAATATTAATTTTGGGATTCGGCAGAATCGGTGAATATTTGGCTAAAATATCAAAGAGTCTGGGCGCAAATGTTACCGTCGCAACAAAAAGTGCAATACATAGCAAAATTTCTAAAATTGAAAGCTATGGATTTACTCCGATTTATACGGAAGATATAAAAAATTATGTAAACGATTTTGATATAATATTTAATACTATTCCGTTTGTATATTTAGAAAAAGCCGAGTTGGAATTAATGAAAAATGATGTTTTGATTATCGAATTGGCATCAAAACCGTATGGNGTTGATTTTGACGAAGCGCAAAAGCAAAACAAAAAAGTTATATCGGCAAGCGGATTACCGGGAAAAGTCGCCCCTTGTTCCGTCGCCGTTTATATAAAAGATATTATCTTGCAGATACTGTCTTATAAAAAAACTATCTGAAATTCGGAGTAATTATTAATTCGATTCTGTCTATGATTATGAGAGTCTTTAACTCTTTAAAATCAAAGCCGGGAATATTTTATTATAGAATGGTGGAGTGATAAAATGATTCGAGGACTCTCTGTTGGATTTGCGATTACGGGTTCTTTTTGCACGATAAACGATATTTTGGATGAAGTAGAAAAATTGGTTCGCGAAGGCGCGAATGTCTATCCTATACTTTCCGAGAATGTTTCAAGCATGGATACAAGATTTACAAACACTAATGAATTAAAAGAAAAATTAAAGGAAATTACAAAAAATAATATTATAGATACGATTCAAAAAGCCGAGCCTATAGGTCCGAAAGCGTTGCTTGATGTTTTGGTGGTTGCACCGTGCACGGGAAACAGCATTGCGAAAATCGCAAACGGCATCACGGATACAACGGTTACGATGGCGGTAAAAGCGCAGTTACGCAACGACCGCCCCGTGGTTCTTTCGATATCTTCCAACGACGCGCTAAGTTCCAACGGAAAAAACATAGGTAAGCTTTTAAACACAAAAAATATTTATTTCGTGCCTTTTTATCAAGATGACCCAATCGGAAAATCAAGGTCTTTGGTTGCAAAAAATACGTTGATTTTGGACACACTAAAATTCGCCTTGGGAAATAAGCAGATTCAGCCTATTTTTTATAGCTGAAAAACGGGAAAATAAAATGCTTTTGTTTTTATTAAAATATAATAGACCTGTTCGGAAATCTGAACAGCTTTAATTACAGGAAAAAAATTAAATAGAAAAATCGGGTGAAAGTTGATTATTAATTTTCACCCGATTTTTTATTTTTCAGAAATTATAAATATTATTTTTACGATTCTTCTTCAGAGTTTTCAAACATCTTTAAAGTAATGATTTCGCTCCCCTTGCTTTCATAGTAATTCAGCATTTCATCAATTTTCCTTTTGTCATAACTTGTAATGCAATCCGACAGGACGCTGACACCGTAATTCGCTTTGCGTAAGTTATAGCATGTTGATTTAACACAAGCAACCGCATCTGCTCCCGTTATGTAAAAATCGCAAATTTTATTTTTATTAATAAATTCTGTTAACTCTTCGTTGCTTAATGCGTTTTGTTTGTATTTTGTAAAAATATTTTTTGATACAACTTTTAAATCCGAAGCTAATTCTGCGCCGTGTGTATCGGGTTTGAAAGTTCTCGTGCCTGCGGATAAATTTTCATGCCGTATATAAATAATGTGAATATCGTTATCGAGCGCATAATCAACAGCTTTATTTATATTATCGATTATCTCCTTGTAATTTTTCGTTGTATCATTTTGAATGTCTATTATTATCAGAGCTTTTTTCTGCATGGTTTCCTCCTATACAGCTAAATTTGATTTGTTTATTATATCTTGCAATTGTTGACAGTAGTATGGCAACAATCTATAATAAAAAATAAATTTCAAAAGGTGGTTATCAGATGAAAGTTGACAGGCTTGTCAGCATTATTATGATACTTCTTGATAAAAAACGTGTGAGCGCACGGGAGTTGGCGGATATGTTTGAGGTTTCGCCTCGCACAATCTATCGCGATATGGACTCTATCAACATGGCGGGTATTCCTGTTTATTCTGTATCGGGAGTCGGCGGCGGATTTGAAATCATGCAGAAATATAAGATTGATAAAAAAGTTTTTTCAACCTCCGACCTTTCTTCCATATTGATGGGGCTTTCCAATCTTTCCGTTTTAATACGGGGTGAAGAACCGCTAAACGCTCTTGCGAAAGTCAAAAGTTTTATTCCCGCCGACAAAGCGAAAGATATCGAATTAAAAGCAAATCAAATCTATATAGATTTAAGTCCGTGGATAGGAAACGGGAACACTCAACCATATTTAGAAATTATCAAAGCGGCTTTGCGGGAAAGCAAGCGGATTTCTTTTGAATATGCAGACCGCCGCGGAAACAAAACAGCTCGAACAGTCGAGCCGTATCAGCTTGTTTTGAAAAGCAGTCATTGGTATTTGCAAGCATATTGCCATGAAAGAAATGATTTTCGCCTATTCAAATTATCTCGCATATCAAACTTACAAATACAAAAAGAAATTTTTATACCGCGGGATTATCAAAAACCGCAACTGGATTTCACCGATATTTTGGCAACCATGCAAACAAAAATCAAAATTCGTATTCATAAATCCGCAAAGGATAGGGTGCTTGATTATTGCGCTTATGAAAATTTTTTACCGAACGGTGATGAACACTATATTGTTAATTTTCCTTTCATAGAGAACGAATACCACTACAATATTCTTTTCGGTTTCGGCGATAAATGCGAATGTTTAGAGCCTTTTCACGTCCGCGAGGAAATGAAACGCAGAGTGTATGACATAGCCGACGTATACAAAAATTAAATATATTTTATGAATACTTTGAATACTTCAGAGGTATAATCGGCTGTAAAAAATAATAATTATGAATCAAAAAGAACTCGCAAAATATTCAAATTAAATATTTCGCAAGTTCTTTTTCATATTATTTATTAATTATGATTCTGGTATAATACACAGGAAAATCCATATCGAAGAAAACGATATTGTTATCATCAAGCCCGTTTGAAATAACCATAGTTTTGCCGTCGATATTAAATCCCACGCCGTGCAAGAATCCGAGCTTTCTTATAATATTCTCTTCCTTTTTATTATACAAAGGAAAATCATTTATAAATCTGGGTAAAAAATTTACAATCTCAACGGCTTGTATATCTTTATTTTTGGATTTATTTATAAGCCTTGTATTATACTCTTTCCAAACAAGTTCACTTCCCGCATATTTAGCGGATTTAATTTTTTCGTTTAAATCAATATTGTTAAATCCCATTGAAAAGTCGCTGTGTTTATGCGCACATAGCGTACAATAGCCTCCCGATAGTTTTAGTATCACAGGAAATTCTTTTATCCAAATTTCATTGGTTTTATCCCAAACCCAATAAACCCCTTCAAAATTTTGTCCAATCAACTGATGAATAAGTTTATGGTTTTTTTGCATGAAGTCCTTGCAATTGGAATAAAATTTAGGTCTATAATCTTTTATCTGAAACATCAAACCAAATACCACCCCTATTACGATTATGTCAGAATCTCAGAAAACACGAGATTTGAAACATCAATCCCTTTATTGGTTAAATACAAAAATCCTTTTTCATTTTTTAAATAACCCAGTTCAATAACACTTTTGAGATTTCCCCCGAAAACATCAAAAACATCTTTAGAAAATTCTTTTTGAAATTTTGCTGTCTCGATGCCTTGTGTCATTCGCAATCCCAAAAAAACAAATTCTTCCATTGCCTCTAAAATATCTATCTTATGTTCTTCAACAACCACATTTTCAAGATTTAAATAATCGTCCAAAGAAGTTGTATTTGAATATCTGACTCCGTCAACAAACGAGTGCGCCCCCAAACCTACTCCGATATAATTTTCTCTTTGCCAATAAATTTTATTATGGACGGATTCATGAGAAACCTTGGCAAAATTAGAAAACTCATACTGACGGAAATTTGCTTGTAAAAGTCTTTCCCGTAAAAAATAATACATCTCTCTGTCGAGTTTATCGTCGGGTAAAGTCAATTGATTTTTATCGTATAACTTTCCGAACGGCGTATTTTTTTCAATTATCAAACTATAAGCGGAAATATGATTAAGCTCAAAGGAAATTAATTTTTCGATGGTTTCTTTCCATATGTCAAGAGTTTGATTCGGAAGTGAAAACATAACATCAGCGCTAATGTTTTTAAATCCGATATTTTTGGCACAGAATATATTTCTCTCGAAATCATCGAATGTGTGAGTTCTGCCCAATATTTTAAGCAGATTTTTATCGTGCGATTGCAAGCCCACACTAAGCCTGTTTATTCCCATATCCAAATAGTCTTTTAATTTATCTTTATCTAAGGTGTTAGGATTTGCTTCAATTGTTATTTCAACATTAGACGTTTTTTTATAATAAGACAAAGCTGATAAAATTTCTCTTATATAATCAGTCGGAAAAATAGATGGCGTTCCGCCCCCGAAAAAAATTGATTTGATTTCGGAATTTTTTTCCACAACTTTTTTTATTTCTTTTATCAACTTATTTTTATAAGAAAAGCATTCATAATGTTTATCGGCATAAGAAATAAAATCACAATAGTTACATTTCGATTTACAAAACGGTATGTGTATGTAAAGCCCCAATTTACTCATTTAAAAATAAACTCCCTCGAAACAAAAAATATTTCTTATCATTAAAGCTGTTCAGGTTTCCGAACAGGTCTGTTTATATGCTCCGCATAATAGATAATATAATTTTTGTTAATAATTTTTTTGTAAAAAAGTGTGACGGTAAAATCATTTTTATAAATATTATTCTCACATAAAAAATGCGAAATTCCTCTGCTCATTCAATCAGATTTAATTTCGCCCGATTTTTTTTGATATTCTCATTTCTTATTATACTATATATTTTGTTCTGCGTTATTTTTATTTGTCGGTGCCGAATAATAATCACAAAAATAATTTAACAAAAAAATCACGCAAAGAAAATTCACGTGATTCATAAGCAAAAAATATATTCCGCGAAAATTACATATTGATTTGAAAAATCATAACAAAACCCCGTTTTGCAATGTTTCTATAATTTCAATCGCAAAGTAAAAGCGAAGATTTTTTATCAAAGTAAGGCAAGCATCATACATATTCAATGTCAAGCAATAATCGATATCTTCCTTAACAACCCATAGATTTCAAAATTTCATATTGATTTGTTAATATAACACAAATTTTGGATTTTGATAATAAAATTTTTATTTTCTCCATAATGGAATTGCTCCGAATCCACTCTTCTTGGCTCTTGAAAAAGCCGATAAATAGTGTTATTGTATATAAGATAATTGCAGGATTTTGGCTTTTTGTTAATTTTTAGAATCGGGCAAAGCGTATAAATTCTTTGCACGATAGTGAACCGTCGCGAAAATAAATTTATGAATCCGCGAGAATTATGTTAACTCGGAGGAACGTATGAATACAAAATTTTTTAGCTCTAACAGTTTTTCTAAAAAAGTTTTTTTAGTGGTTTGTGATATTATATCGGTAATGTTTTCAATGGCTTTTGCGTTGTTCATAAGGTTTGATTTTGAGTATGCCGAAGTTACCGCAACTTTTATTGAAAATTTATGGACTTACATACCGATAAATCTTTTATTTACAATCGCTGTTTTTATTGCGTTTAAATTATATTCAACACTTTGGACTTTCGCAGGCATAAACGAACTTCAAAATTTAGTACTGGCTTGCGCGCTCGCATCTCTTACACAAGTTTTGGGAATGGGAATTTTAAATTTACATATGCCGAGAAGCTATTACTTTTTTTATTTATTCATGTTTACCGTGATGGTTTTTTGCGGCAGATACATGTATCGTTTCATCAGAAACGCGCACAACAGAAGAAATCGACCCGTTGACGGAATGAAAAACGCAATGATAATCGGAGCGGGCGAAGCTACGGATATTTTGATTCGGGAAAATTTTTCAAGCGAACATTTAAATATAAATTTAAAATGCGCTATCGATGATGATTCCGATAAACTCGGAAGTTTTATTCACGGAATAAAAATTGTCGGTACGCGAGATGATATTTTATCCGCGGTTGAGCGATACGAAATTAATTTAATTATTATTTCAATGCCGTCCGTTTCAAAAAAAGTTGTGAGAGAAATTATCGACATCTGCAAGGAAACCGAATGCGAGCTTAAAATATTGCCGGGCGTTTATCAGTTAGTAACCGGTGAAGTCAGCGTAAATAAATTAAGAAATGTTGAAATAGAAGATTTGCTCGGAAGAGAATCTATAAAAATAGATTTGGATTCCATTAAAGGATATTTAAAATCTAAAGTTGTGTTGGTTACGGGCGGCGGCGGCTCTATCGGGAGCGAATTGTGCAGACAGATTGCCGCGCACAATCCCAAGGAATTAATTATTTTAGATATTTATGAAAATAACGCTTATTATATTCAACAGGAGTTATTGCGAAAATATCCGGATTTAAAATTAACGGTGTTGATTGCATCAGTCAGAGATGTCGCACGAATGGAAAATATTTTTTCTGTTCATCGCCCTGACGTTGTTTATCATGCGGCGGCGCATAAACATGTTCCTTTGATGGAGGACAGCCCCAACGAAGCCGTTAAAAATAATGTTTTCGGAACTTTAAATACCGCAAAAATGGCTGATAAATATAATGCGAAAAAATTCGTGTTGATTTCAACGGATAAAGCGGTTAATCCCACAAACGTTATGGGTGCTACAAAAAGAATGTGCGAAATAATTGTACAGTTATTCAGTAAAGTTTCAAAAACGGAATTTGCCGCTGTTCGTTTCGGAAATGTTTTGGGGAGCAACGGAAGTGTCATTCCTGTTTTCAAAAAACAAATTGAACTGGGCGGACCTGTTACGGTTACTCACCCTGATATAATAAGATATTTTATGACGATACCGGAAGCCGTTTCGTTGGTTTTACAAACAGGCTCTTATGCCAAAGGCGGCGAAATTTTTATTTTGGACATGGGCGAGCCCGTTAAAATATTAGATTTGGCAACCAATTTAATAAAACTATCGGGATATACTCCGAATGAAGATATAAAAATTGAGTTCTCCGGATTGCGTCCCGGCGAAAAATTATATGAAGAACTTTTACTTGAAGAAGAGGGATTAACAAAAACGGAAAATAATTTAATTTATATCGGAAATCCCATAGAAGTTGACAGCATAAAGTTTTGGAATCAATTAGATAATATTAAAGAACTTATCGATAACGAAACCGAAAATATCAGAGATGAGATTTGCGAAATTGTAACTATGCACGAAATGAGTGTTTAGCACACTAACAGAAAATGAAAGGTAAAGGATTGATTATTATGAGTAAGGTGAATATAAAAAAGAGGGATATAAATGTTGACAGCAGGGAGGCTATGGCTAATACTTATATTTACGCCATCTTGTGTGTGTTTCCGTTGCTTTTGATTGACGGTTATTTTGATTTAACAAAAGCTAAGTTTTTTATTTATTTCTGGGTGACGATTTCTTTTGCGACAGTTATGCTCGTTTATTCTTTGGCGACGGGAGTATTCTCTTCAGATGTAAAAAAACTCAAATTTGATTTTTTAGATATTTCTTTTCTTTTCTATACGTTGTTAAATGTAGTTTCTTTTATTGCACCTACTTATAAAAGAATAGTCGATTTGGGAGAACTTCCGACGTCACATATTTTTACAGGAATCGGCGAAATCATGGTGGCGGAGGAATCGCGCTTTACAGGGCTTCTTCTGAGGCTTTTAATTTTCATAACTTATATTATTCTCACAAAGTATGCGCCTTTTAAAGACGGTTGCAAAAAATATATACGTTATTTTTTAGTAACCGCCGTTGCGGTTGCGCTTTTGGGTATATTTGATTATTTTGATTTAGATGTTCTTTCGTTAAAAGAAAATATACAACCGGGTCAAAGACATGTTTTTGTTTCAACTCTGGGTAATATAAATTTATTTACGGCTTTTGTCGGGATATTTTTAACAATTGCTTCTATTTTATTTTGCAAACTTGAAGACCTAAAACAATCCGTTATATTATATGTTTTCGTATTCATAGGTTTCTTTGCGATAATCGTTGGCAGAAGTGACAATGCTTACATATTTGTCGGCTCATTATTTTTATTCTCTCCTTTATATTTGTTTGACAATATGAAATCAATAATAAAATATTTTGCGCTTGTCGCGACTTTTTTTGTAACGGCAGAAATTATAGACATTGTTAATGTTGTATTCGCCGAAAAAGTTTGGGGCATTAACGACGGAGTATTTGCTTTTTTAGTAGATACCAGACTTGGAAATTTTCTTACAATACTTTCGATTTTACTTTTGCTCATTAGTTTTTTCATATACAAAAAAACTAAGTTTGACATTTCAAAATATTCAAAAACTTTTAAAATTTTATGGAGCGGTGCTATATGTGTGACGGCACTTGCGGCATTTGGATTGTTCTTTTATTTTAATATTAATGTGAGTGATAATGCTGAATTTCCGAGTTTCGCAAACTATTTTATTTTGACTGACGAATGGGGTTCGGGCAGGGGATACATCTGGAAAAATTCTATGAAACTGTTTGCGGATAGTTCGTTTACGGAAAAATTAATCGGCGCAGGACCTGCCAACTTTACTTATGTTTTTAACAGTGTTTATTATCGGGAGTCTGTCGAAAGATATAATGTATATTTTGATAATCCGCACAACGAGTACATTAACATATTAATTACATCGGGTATTTTGGGATTGATTTCGTCCATGATTTTCTTATTCGGTGCGCTTATCAGAATTATGAAATCTATTAAAAATAATATTATAAATGCGGCGATTTTCTTTATGCTTTTGGGATATCACCTTAATATGGTTGTAAACTTGGATGTTCCCATCATATCACCTGTGATGTATGTATTATTTTTCATCGCATTGGCAAACAGCAAAAATGAGCAAACACCGCAGGAGGAAGTAAAATAAATCAAATCTTAAATTTACAAAAGAAAATTTATAAAACAGGCTATTCGGAAACTTGAACGAGCTAACGAAAATCATCGCGGTTTTCATCATAAAAAAAGTAGTTTCCGAATAGCTTTAATGACGATATACAACCAGATAAAACTGTAAAGGATTGATTAATATGAATGCGAAAAGAAATGAAGAACCAAAAATGAAAAAGGAAATTTTCAAAGGAAACGCAAAAGAAATTTTTGCAAACCTATATATCTATATTATGTTGTGCGTGTTTCCGCTGTACTTTCTGGATTTATATTCCGAAGAATTGGGATTTCTGTTTCGGCTCGGTTCTTATCTTGATGCGGCGGCAGTTAAATTTTATTTTTATTTTTGGGTTACCGTAATTTTTGCTTTGATTATTTTTATGCTTTCTTTGGTAAATAAATCTCTGCTTTCCGATTTTAAGCGTGTCAAAATTAATTTTGTGGATATCGCTTTTACTGCGTTTATTCTGATAAACGTGATATCGGCGTTTATTTCGCCCTACAATTTTGATATTGTTTTTTGGGGAAAAGATTCTCGGTTTAACGCTCTTGCGCTTAAAATTTTATTTTTTCTGACGTACATTATTATTACGAGATACTCAACTTTTAAAAAGA
>JGI994J12354_10000984_pt1 | contig 28850 bp, 32 predicted proteins | sample IntmicLarv3ML3BL_FD_12354 | JGI IMG/M metagenome (IMG submission 12354) | reverse complement strand
TCGTGTGTGACAAAAACAGCGCCAATCCTGCCCGGATCAACGCCATTGTCTCTCAAGGCCAGCGCCATTCGTTTTGCGCTCACGCCCGCATCCACTAGAACGCCGCCATTTGCGCTCCCGATGTATGTGCAATTGCCGCTGCTGGAGGAAAATAAGGGAACCAATTTCAAATGATTTGCCCATGCCTTTCTTGTGATTACGCGTCCAACCTCACATCGCGCTCGTCAAAGCCGAGCACCTCGCGGCGCCTGATATCAGCACCCATGCCGCGCAACTTGCCCACGATATCCTCGTAGCCGCGGTCGATGTATTCGATGTTCTCAATTTCCGTGATATCCTGCGCGGAGAGCCCGGCGATCACCATCGCGGCACCCGCCCGCAGGTCATAGGCCTTCACCTGCGCGCCCTTGAGCGTGGGCACGCCCTCCACCACGGCAACCTTGCCGTCCACCTTGATTTGCGCGCCCATGTGGGTCAGCTGCTCCATGTAGCGGAAGCGGTTGTCAAAAATCCCTTCGGAGAGAATGCTCGTGCCCTCCGCTGCACACAGCAGCGCACCAAACTGCGGCTGCATATCGGTGGGAAAACCCGGGTGGGGCATGGTTTTGATTTTGCAGCGGTGGAGCCGTTCCGGGGCTTCCACCAGCACGGCGTCGTCATATTCCTCCACGTGCGCGCCGCATTCAATGAGCTTTGCACTGATGCTTTCCAGGTGCTTGGGGATCACGCTGCGGATCAACGCCCTTCCGTGGGTCGCGGCAACGGCAGCCATATAAGTGCCCGCCTCAATTTGGTCCGGTATGGTGGAATATTCGCAGCCGTGGAGCTCTTTTGTGCCGTGGATTTTGATCACATCCGTGCCCGCCCCGCGGATATCCGCGCCGCAGGTGTTGAGGAAGTTCGCCAAATCCACCACATGCGGCTCTTTTGCGGCATGCTCAATCACGGTGGTGCCGTAGCCCCTTGCCGCCGCCAGCATCACGTTGATGGTGGCACCGACCGAGGAACTCAAAAACACCTGGCTGCCCTGCGGCCCGTTGGCGCTGTGCAGACCGATGATGGCGTTCTTCTCAAAGCCGACCGACGCGCCGAGCGCCTCAAAGCCCTTGATGTGCAAGTCGATGGGGCGCACGCCGAAATCGCAGCCGCCGGGCATGGCGACCCGCGCGTGCCCAAAGCGCCCAAAGAGCGCGCCCAGCAGATAATACGAGGCACGGCAGTGCTTGGTGAGCTCATACGGCACCTCGCCGGAATCGAAGTACCTTGTATTGACCTCCACGGCATATTTGCCGACCCGCCGCACGTCCGCGCCGAGCTGCTGCAAAATATGCAGCATGATGGATACGTCGCTGATATTGGGAATGTTGTCAATCCGGCAGGTGCCTTTTGTTAAAATGGTGCCCGCCAGCAATGCCAGCACAGCGTTTTTTGCCCCGCCGATGCTGACTTCTCCCTGAAGCGGCTTGCCGCCGCCGATGATAATCTTCTCCACTCAGTCACACCCCGTTTAGAAAGTTTTGGATTTGTTTTCCGCGTTTTCCAGGATCGCAATGCGGGCGCAAAGGGTCAAGAGCTCCGCTGCCTGCCGCAGTTCCGCTGTGGGCGGGAACGTGGGGGCGATGCGCAGGTTGCGGTCTTCGGGGTCTTTGCCATAGGGGAAGGTCGCGCCTGCCGGGGTGAGCACGACGCCCGCCTCTTTGAGCAGTTGGTGCGTGCGCTTGGCGCAGCCGGCCGGCAAATCCAGGCTGATGAAGTAGCCGCCGCGCGGCGCTGTCCAATCGGCAAGGCCTGCCAGGTCGCGCTCCAAAATACCGAGCACTTCCTCAAACTTGGGGCGCAAAATCGCCGCGTGCTGCTGCATGTGCTGTTCAATGCCTGCCATATCGCGGAAATAGCGGACATGGCGCAGCTGGTTGAGTTTATCATGCCCGATGGTCTGAATCCCCATGCGGGCCTTGATTGCCTTGATGTTCGTGGGAGACGCCGCAATGGCAGCCACGCCCGCGCCGGGGAAGCTGACTTTTGAGAACGAGGTCACCACAATGAAATTGTCCTCCGTTCCGGCTTCTTTTGCCGTTGCAAGAATATTCAGCAGGGGATCTGTAGTGTCATATAAATCATGAACGCAGTAGGCGTTATCCCATATCACGCGGAAATCGGGGGCGGCGGGCTGCAGTGCCGCAAACGCACGTACTGTCGCCTCGGAGAACGTTTTGCCCTCGGGGTTGGAATACTTGGGCACGCAAATCAATCCCTTAACGAGGGGGTCTTTCACATACTCGGCGACCAGCGCCATATCCGGGCCATCCGCCAGCATGGGCACGTTGATCATCTCAATGCCAAGGCTTTCCAAAATGGCAAAGTGGCGGTCGTAGCCAGGCACGGGGCACAAGAACTTGACTGCACCCTGTGCAGCCCACGGCTTAAGTTCAGCCGTCGCTCCCTGGAACATGCACTGCACCAAATAGTCATACATGAGCGTAAGGCTCGCGTTGCCGCAGACGATGACCTGATCGTCCGGCACGCCCATGAGCGCGCCAAACAGCCGCTTCGCCTCCGGAATGCCGTCCGGCACACCGTAGTTGCGGCAGTCCGCGCCGTTTTCCGCTTTAGGGGGGCTTACCCACCTGGCATCCAAAAGATCGTCCGAAAGAGCCGTTTGGTCCGCGCCGGGTTTTCCGCGGGACATATCGAGCGCCAGCTTCTTTGCCTGCCAGGCCTCGTATTCTTTTCTCAATTGCGCTAACTGCATCAATCTATGTTACTCCATTCCAATAATTTTCTACATTATATTATAATCGTTTTGGCGCCTAAAAACAAGAGGTAATTTAAATTTTTGTGAAAAAACATAAAAATTATGATTGCTTATTACACAGAGACAATTTATTCTTTTTTTGTTAATATGTGTTGACATTGCAGCCAATATGTGCTAGTATAATAGGTGCCACGGCATTGGCTCATGGCTTTCACAAGGGCTTTGTTCTTGTGAAAACGACAATCAGAAAAATTTTGAGTTGTGGAGGAGTATTAATTATGGAATTTTGTGGAAATTGCGGCGCACAAGTACCGGAAGGCGCCAACGTATGCCCCGGCTGCGGAGCCGGCATCGGACAGGCAGCAGCGCCTGCTTATGAAGCCCCCGAGGTAGTGGTTGACGAAGCGCAAGACGCCAACGACAACAAGCTCATGGGCATTCTGGGCTACCTCTTCTTTTTCGTTCCGCTGATCACGGGCGACGCGAAAAAATCCCCCTTCGTGAAGTTTTGGACCAACCAGGGCATGATTCTTTGGGCGCTGAGCATCGCTTACTCAGTCGTTTCCTTTATCCTTCGTTTCGTTTTTAGGCTGATTTTCCAATACAACGCAATTTACAGCATCCTCAACCTCTTGCTTGGCCTCCTCTATCTGGTCGTCGCGGTGTTCGCGGTGATCGGCCTCATCAGCGTGATCCAGGGCGAAAAGAAGGAACTGCCCGTCATCGGCAACCTCGATCTCATCAAGCTGATCATCAAATAAGTAACGCAGCATCACAAACGCAGGAGCCGGGAAATCACCCGGCTCCTGTTTTTTGTTGTGCTGTTATTTCGTTCAAAGATGAATCACCCAATCAATGCCGCCCCCGGCACCACGTCCACGCCCGCAACCTGGTGAATGGCATGCACATAGAACTGCTTGTTTTTCTTGTTCTTTTTTGCTTTGCCGTCGTCTTTTTCGACCAGCGTGATGATCATGGTTTTGGACGCCTCCGGCTCAATGAGGTTGCCGCGTTCGTCCAGCTTGAAATCATTGGCAGCCAGATAATCCACGGTCAGATCAATGGAGCTCCCGGTTTTTTTGATGTCGGTGACCCGCGGGGTATAAATCAGCGACGCCGCCGTAACAGGCACCAGATAAAGCTCCTTGGCAGGGTCGTAGACAAAGTCGAAGTTCACGCCCTCCACCGTGGTGTGCCTTGGCGGCAGCGTGCCAAAAATCCGCTGGAACGCCTCCTCCACCTTGGCTTTGGGCACCTGCATGCGGCCCTCATCGTCCATCGTGAACTGGTCGGGCTTGTTGTCGTCGGATTGCAGGATCGACCACAGGCAAATATCCAACAGCTGCGGCACGTTTTTATCCGGCACGCCCTGCACGGAATCAAACGGATCCGGGTCGTGCACGACGATATCCGCCAAAAATTCCTCGTACTGCTTTTTTTCCGCCGGGTTATCCAGCTTTTCCCGGATGCCGATGGCTGCCGCGCGCCCCAGAGACACCACACCCACCACCGCCAGCGCGATCAATATCATCCCCAGCGGGAACGCCCACTTATGCGTGCGGCGATGCCCTCTTGTTTCCGCCATAATCATATCCTCCTGTTACTCCTGTTTTTCCTGTTTACTATCGAATCTGTCCATTGCCATAGATCAGGTATTTGCCGCTTGTGAGATGCCGCAGCCCCAGCGGACCCCTTGCGTGCAATTTTTGCGTCGCGATGCCGATTTCCGCGCCAAGGCCAAACACGCCGCCGTCCGTGAACCGCGTGGACGCGTTGACATACACCGCCGCCGCGTCAACCTCGTTCAAAAAGCGCTGCGCCGCCGCGTAATCGTTCGTCACGATGCATTCGCTGTGCTTTGTGCTGTATTGCGAGATGTGCTCCAGGGCTTCGTCCAGCCCGGGAACCACCTTAACCGCCAAAATGAGTTCGCCGTATTCCGCCGCCCAGTCTTCTTGCGTTGCGGGTGTTCCATCAATCACGCGCAGCGCCGGTTCGTCACAGCGCAGCTCCACGCCGGTCAAGCGCGCCGCAAGCTTCGGCAAAAATTCCGCCGCGATCTCCGCGTGCACCAGCAGCGTTTCCAGCGCGTTGCAAACCGAAGGCCGCGATACCTTTGCGTTTTCCACGATATCAAGCGCCATAGCGATTTCCGCGCGGGCATCCACATACGCGTGGCAGACTCCCGCCCCGGTTTCAATCACGGGCACCGTAGCGTTTTCTACCACCGCCTTGATCAGCCCTGCCCCGCCGCGCGGAATCAGCACATCCACCAGACCATTCGCCCGCATCAGGGCGTTTGCGCTTTCACGCGATGTATCCTCCACCAGCTGCACGCAGTCCGCCGGCAGTCCAACAGAAGCAATGGCCTCCCGCAGCGCGCCCGCCACCGCCATATTGGAATGGATGGCCTCCTTGCCGCCCCGCAGAATCAGCGCGTTGGCGCTTTTTAAGCACAGTGCCGCGGCGTCGGCAGTCACATTGGGCCGGGCCTCGTATATCATGCCGATGACGCCGAGGGGCACGCTCACCTGCTCCGTGCGCAGGCCGTTTGAGAGCACGCCGCCCCCCAGCACCACGCCGATGGGATCCGCCGCGCCTCTGATTTCCAAAATCCCCTGCCGCATGCCGGCAATCCGTTCGGGTGTCAGCCGCAGGCGGTCCTGCAGCGATTCGCTCATATTATTTTCCCGCGCGTTCGCCAAATCAAGCGCGTTCGCGGCGAGAATTTTCGCCTCGTTCGCGGCAAACGCCTCCGCCATTGCCTCCAGCGCCGCGTTGCGCACCGCGCCAGCGCTTGTCATCAACGTGCGTGAAGCCGCCTGCGCCCGCAAGCCCATTTCTTGTATTGTCATAGCAAAATCTCCTGTTCCTGCCGCCTGAACCACGTGCCGATTTGCCGCCCGTCCATCAGCTGATACAAATCCTCCGGCACCGCGCCGTTCATAATCACGGCGTCAATCCCGGCTTCCGTGGCGAGCTTTGCGGCTTCCAATTTGGTGATCATCCCGCCGGTGCCCCGGCTGCTGCCGCTGGCACCCCCCAGTGCCAGAATTTCGTCCGTCACCTTGGGCACAACAGAAATTAAACGAGCGTTGTCGTCTGCCGCGGGGTTCGCGGTGTATAGCCCGTCTGTGTCTGTGAAAAAAATCAGCGCGTCCGCCTGAATCAGCCCAGCAACCAGCGCCGATAGATTGTCGTTATCGCCAAAGATGCCCTCAATTTCCTCTGTGGAAACGCTGTCGTTTTCGTTGATCACAGGGATGGCGCCGAGCTCCAACAGCTTGCTGAAGGTGTTGAGCAGGTTCTGCCTGCGGTCGTCCTGCGCAAAATCGGCCTGCGTGAGCAGCAGCTGCCCCACAGTGTTGCCGCACTCGCCGAAGTATTTGTCGTAGAGGAACATCAGCTCGCACTGCCCTACGGCGGCGGCGGCCTGGCGGCTCGGGGTATCCTGCGGACGGCTGCGCAGCCCAAGGCCGCTCACCCCCATCGCAAGCGCCCCGGAAGACACCAGCACGACCTCGCGCCCGGCGTTGTGCAAATCGCCCAGCACGGCGGCAAGGCGGCTGATGATGCGTAAATTCGTTTTCCCTGTCGCGTGCGTCAGCGTGGATGTGCCGACCTTCACGACAATTCGTTTTGCGTCCTTGATCTGGTTCATACATACCTCAAAAGTTTAGTTGTTATGTTTGATGCCGATGATTTGCTTGGCAGTGTTGCAATCCGCCTCTGTTTTGATATCGAACATGAAGCTGCGGCCCTCCATATAAGGCTTTGCTTCTTCTATTAATATAAGAATTCCCGGCGGGATATTTGCCGCCCGCACGGCTTCGATGGCGCGTTCGCCCAGCACAAAATTCACCTTGAAAAAGCCCTCCTGCGGGATGAAATAGACCAGCGTGCGCTTGCCGCACTTGAGCAAAAACGACCAGCCGGCCGCCTTGCTGTAAAACTTCCACTCGCAAATGGGCTTGCCATAGGAGGCCGCATGTGCCTGCAACTCATCCCAAAAGGCCTTTGTATTGCCGATTGCCAACGCAACAGCGCCGTCGTCCGGCGTGAATGCCTTGTTGTCAAAAAAACTGAGTGACATGGGTTCTCCTTGTACTATAAGTGTTCCAGCCGCCAAAGTTCGCCGAACGGCTGAAAGCCCAAGTGCTTTGCCAGATTAATTGACGCCGCGTTATCCGCCGCGCAGGACCAATATGGGGTCAATCCCCGCCGCAGCTGCGCCTGCATCAACGCTGCGCAAGCCGCCGCTGCATAGCCTTTTCTGCGGTGCTCCCGCAAGGTAAAAATGCCCGGTTCCGCGATGAGCTTCGGCAGGTAGGGGGTATCTGGCAAATCCGCCGCGCACACCAGCTGCCCTTCGCCATCGAATATCCCAAACAGGCCGTCCCGGTCGATCATACTGCGGGCATAGTCCGGCACCCAGTCAACGTTCTTGCACTCCGGATATGCCTCCTGATAAAACCGCACAAACGCCCCAATGTCTTTTTCATATAAAGGGCATGCGCGTGAACTGTCAATTGCGAGGTTCAGCGCCTCAAACCAAAGCGCCGCCGTTGTCGGCTCGATTTTGCCGAGCCTGCGGTGCGTCTCGTGTTCCAGCGTGGGCACACAGGCGGCACAAACCGCCGTTTTGCCCTCCATGCGCAGAGCGTACACCTGAAAGGGCTTTGCATAGCCCGGCATTTGCTCGCCGCGTATCTTTGTCGTGCGAACGAAACTTTTTTCCTCAGTCAGGCGTTCGGGCGGAACATCCAGCCATGCGGCCTGAAATCGCAGCGTGTTCTCATAATGAACAGAAGTGTTCATACCTCAATCAACTCTTTCATCTGCCGCTCCGTTTTGTGGTTGAACTTGCCCAGCACGCACAGCACGGCTTGCTCTTGCAGCATTTCCCGGGCAAACGCGCGGATTTCCGCAAGGGTCACGGCGCGGTAGGACGCGATGCTTTCTTCCACGCGCGGGGATGTTCCCAGCAGCAGCGTGTGGCTTGCCGCGCGGGAAGCCCTTGCGGCGTTGGATTCCAGCCCCATCACGAGGCCTGCGGCGGCCTGCTCCTGCGCGCGCTTGAGCTCCTGCGCGGTCACTTCCTCCGGGAAGGCATGCAAAATGCGCACGACTTCTTCCAGGGCTTTGCACTGGGTTTTTGCGCCCAGACCCATCGAAACGCCGGAGATCCCCTCCCGGCAGTGGTGAACGTTAAAAAAGTCAACGGAATACACAAGGCCAAGCTCTTCGCGCAGGCGCTGGAACAGCCGCGAAGACGTGGATCCGCCCAGCATCGTGGCCAGCAGTGCCGCTTGATAGCGCCTTGGGTCTTGATTGGAGCAGCCGGGGAACGCCAGAACAATCTGGTTTTGCTCCACCTTTTTGGCTGTGAATTTCATGCCGGGCGTGAAGGCGGCGGCTTGCAGTTCTTCTGCCGCACTCACTGCTTTTTTTGACGGTCGCAATTCCCCAAAGAGTTCTTCCGCCTGCGCCTTGAGCTGCGCGGCGTCAAACTTTCCGCAGACCGAAAGCACCATCTGATCCGGCGCAAAAAAGTGTTCCATGTGTGCGCGCAAATCGTCGCTGCACATCGCCTTGAGCGTTTCCCGCGTGCCCAAAATATTTTTGCCCAGCATGTGGCCGGGCCAGGTCATCTCATAAAAAAGGTCGAACACCAGGTCTTCCGGCATGTCCTCGTACATGGCGATTTCTTCCGCCACAACGCCCTTTTCCATCGCCAGATCTTCGGCTGCCAGCTTGCTGTTTTTGAGCATATCCGCCAGCAGCACCAGCATTTCGCCCAAGTGCTCCGGCAGCGAGCGGATGTACACACAGGTATATTCCTTGCTCGTATAGGCATTGATGTTCGCGCCCAAATCGTCGGCGGCTTCCGCCAGCTGCCGTGCCGTGCGCGTTTGCGTCCCCTTGAACAGCATATGCTCCATCATGTGCGAAATGCCGCAAAGCGCCTGCGATTCGTACCGCAGGCCCGACCGCACACATAAATTGACGGCGCAGCTCTGCGCCCCGGGCATCTCGTCAAATATGAGCCGCAGGCCGTTCGGCAGCTGAAACATCGTGGTCTGAGTGTCGGTCATTTGGGTCTCCTGTCTGCTTTCTTCTTGATGCTATTCTCAATATACGCCGCGCCCTGCCTGATTTGCTCGTCCTGCTCGCGCTCGGCAACAGGGTCGCAAAAAATGAATTCCATGCTGCCAAAGGTAATCACGTGCCCGTGTTGCAGCGGCGCACCGTGTTGCCACGGTGTTCGCAGCCCGATGGGTTCGCCGCTAATCTTCGTGCCGATCTGGGAGCCTGTGTCAAATAACATCCAGCCCTCCCGGCGCAGGGCAATCACTGCGTGATAGCGCGAAATCGTCGGGTAGTTGAGCACCACGTCGCAGCGGGGCGAGCGGCCAACGGCGTTTTCGCAGCGCTCCAGCGGCAGCTTGTCCCGCGTGACCACGCTGAACAAAAACGCCTCCTGCGGCACGAATTTGCGCCGCCGCGCGAGCCAAACCAAACATATCAAAACGATGGCCAGCGCCAAGCCGGCCAACACATAGCGGATGACAGCAAACAGCGTCGTGAGCAGTTCGTTCATAGCGTTCCCTAATCAGTCACATCGGTTTGATCCCTGAAAAAAGTGAGGGGATAGTCATAGGTATCGTGCCCGGTTTCGAGCGTTTCCCCCTCAATGGTGATTGTGATTTCCTCTATACCATACTGTTTGAGCAGTGTGTTCACCACGCAGCCGATTTTCGTGTACTCCTCCGAGGAGCCGGTATTTTTGACCGCATTGCCGAACGCTTCGTTCATGTCGGCCGCGCCGTTTTCAAACGAAAGCAACGCGCAGCCCTCCGGCAATGCGCCTTCTTCAACTAGCTGTTCTACAATACCAGCCGCCGTGCCGTCTGTTGGTTCTTCTTTGGTGACGAACCCGCTCACGTCCTCGTTCGGCAGATAAAGCACCGCCAGCTGTGTGGCTTCCTGGGTTTGTGTGGTTTGTGTTGTTTGTGTGGTTTGCATGGGCTGCGTTGGATTTTCCGGTTCGTTCGTTGCGCATGCCGCAAGGCCCAGCACCATGCACAGCGCCAATAACCAACCCATTGCTTTTTTTGTTGTTGCCTTTTTCATAACATTGCCTCTTTTCTATATTTTTAACATCACTGTTTTTTAATGCATTATTAATCCATCGCGATGCGTTTTTCCAGGCGCACCACGCCCTTGGGCTCCGCATCCTTGATGTATGGGTCGAAGAAAATGCCCGGCGCCCTGCCCGTGGGATACAGCTCTTTGAGCGGCAGCAGCACAAACGCCCGCTGCAGCATGCGCGGGTGGGGCAGGCTCATCTCAAAGCTTTCGCTCTTCACGCCCTCATAGAGCAGCAGGTCGAGGTCAATCACCCGGGCGATGCTGCGCCCGCTGCGCACACGACCAAGCCCCGCCTCAATCCCAAGGCATGCGCCCAGCAGCGCCATGGGCGACATCAGCGCCTCCACCTTCACGCACATGTTGTGAAACGGCTCCTGTTCGATGCTCTTTTCCGGCACATCCACGGCGCTGCTTTCATAAATTGACGAAATACCCGTGATTTTGACGCCTGGCAGGCGGCTGATTGCCTGCAGCGCCAGCAGCAGATTCCCGTTTTTGTCGCCCTGATTGCTCCCCAACCCAATGACCGCTTCACTCATGTTCCCGTTCCTCCGAATGTTATTTCGTATATGATGTCCGTCACCCGTATTTTCAGCGGGGCGTCGGGTTTATGCACACGCAATGTGATTTGCTCGATCTGCGGGAATTCTTCTTTGATTGCCTTTGCCGTTCGATACGCCGCATGCTCGAGCAAATTGCAGGGGGGGTCTGTGAACATCGCCGCCGCCCGCTTTGCCACTGCGGAATAGTTCACGGTGTCCTCCAGATCATCGCTCCGGCATGCCTTGCCGCTGTCGAATTCCAAGATGATATCCAGCAAAAAGATCTGCCCGTCCCGGCGTTCCTCCGGGTTGCAGCCATGATAAGCGAACAATTCCAGCCCTTCGATTGTGATTCGTTCCATAGAAATCCCTTCTATTTTACATGCTTTTGCTTGAGTTGTCAAGCAAACGGGATGTTTTGCCATGCAATTAAATCGACAAGATTTGCCGCCTGCCGCGCTTCCTTCACATCGTGCACCCGCAGAATGGTGGCGCCGCCCAGCTGTGCCGCCGTGTGCGCCGCGATGGTACCCGGCAGCCTGCCGTCCTCCCCCGCCATGGCGGTCACCCGTTTGCGGGATGCCCCGATCAGATATGCCATGCCGGGAATCTTCAGCCGCGCCGTGTGCGCCAGCAGCGCCAAATCGTCCTCCCGCGTTTTCCCAAAGCCGATGCCCGGGTCCACGCATAGCTGCGTTTGCTCCAATCCAAAGGCCTGCGCCTGTTCTGTCATATCCCGCAGCGCTTTCCCCACAACAGCTGCAACGTTTGGCCGATAGACAGGTGCCGCGTCCGCGCCGCCCGCGTTGTGCATCAAAACCCAGCCCGCGCCGTGGTCTTTTATCACATGCGCCATTTTTTCCGAAACAATGCCGCTGACATCGTTGATGATTTGCGCACCGCACGCCAGCGCCTGCCGCGCTGTTTCCGGGTGATAGGTATCAATTGAAACAGGGATGCTCACCTGCCGCAGAATTATTTCTAGCATAGGAAGCAGCCGTTCCAGCTCTTCTTCTGCTGAAATGGGTGTACCCCCCGGCCGTGTGGATTGCGCACCGATGTCGAGAATATCCGCGCCCTCGGCCTGCATTTCCATCGCCCGCGCAAGGGCCGCTTCCGGCGAGTCATATGCGCCGCCGTCATAAAACGAGTCGGGCGTCACGTTCAAAATCCCCATGATTTGGGTCTTTGTGGTGTCAAAAATATAGGGCAAGTTTAGTCTCCTTTGAGCAGCCGCAGGGCTTCCGCACGGCTTTCGGCCTCGCGCAAACTGCCCCGCAAAGCCGAAGTCCTCGTCTGCGCGCCGGACACTTTCACCCCCCGCATGGTCATGCACAGGTGCTCGGCTTCCAGCACAACCGCCACGCCGGCGCACGGCATCTGTTTATAGAGGAAATCCGCCACCTGAGAGGTCAGGCGCTCCTGCAGCTGCGGGCGGCGGGCAAAGCAATTCACGATGCGCGGCAGCTTGGAGAGCCCCAGCACACGGCCGTTTTTTGGCAGATAAGCGATGTGCGCCTTGCCGAAGAACGGCAGCAAATGATGCTCGCACATGGAGTAAAACGGGATATCCCGCACAATGACCATCTCGTCCCCCGCCGCCTGAAATAATTTCAGGTGCGCGGCAGGGTCTTCTGTCATGCCAGAAAAAAGCTCGGTATACATTCTTGCCACCCGCTCCGGGGTTTCCCGCAGGCCCTCGCGGCCGGTATCCTCGCCGATGGCTTCCAGCAGCTCCCGCACGGCGGCCTGCACACGTTCTTGATCCATTGAATCCCCTCACTTTTGCTATCAATACAAGCTCTTATTTCTTCACCGGGAACACCCGGATGAGCTTTAGGTCCTTCATCTCCGAGCGGTAGATCGACTCGCTGTTCACAGGGTATATCAGTTCCAGATTGGCGTTGGATAACATGCGGTAGATGCGCTGCTCCGGCTGTTCAAACAGATACTTCCAGCCCTTCTGCATCACCTCGTCGTCGCTGAAGCGCAGCTCCAGGCAGCCGTTGCCCGCGTTGATGGAGTTCACCAGCTGCTGCGTAATGGCAGCATCGTCGTCGCGCCCAAGGCTTGAAAAGAACAGCCCCTCGCGCACAAAATAGTTGGCCTCTGTCGAAGTGCAGGGATTCAGCGGATCCGTGAGTTCGTGGGACGCCACAATCTCCGCATCGGATAAGTTGAAAAATGCGTGACTGACATAGCGGGTGTCGCTTTGCTCCACCACCGGGGCATCCCATGTGGAATCCAGATGATACCAGCTGCCGTCAATCTTCACCTTGTTCCATGCGTGCCCGCCGCCCGCGCCCGCCGCGTTCACGGCGTTGCCGGTCACAATATACGCGTCAATCCCCCGCATTTCCAGCAGCATGAGCATCGCCTTGGAGTAGCCCTCGCAGGCGGCCTGGTTGCCCACCAGCGCGCCGTAAGCCGTGTTGTGCACGGGGTTGCTGATCTCCTCGGTGTATTTACAGCTGCGTGTCAGCTGGTCGTGCAGCGCAAGCTCCGCCTCATATTCATCCCCCTGCGTCAGCGCAAGATACGCCCGCGCCGTGGTCATTAGGTCCTCCAGCTGGTACTTATATACCTCCGGGGTCAGGCGATATTCCGGCAAAAAGCCGATGATTTCGTTCTGCAGCGTGGCTGTTTTATAGTGCGTGGAGGATATCTGGAACAGCAGCGGCTGATCAAACATCAGCGCCTGAAACACCCGCCCCATGGCCTCGGAATTCAGACCTTTGACCTCAATGCTCTCCGGGAACGCGGGCAGCTGCGAATAAATATCCCGGTACGCCTTGCGCTCCTCGTTGCTGAGCTGATGGTAATAATGCCGCACACGGCCCGCCTCCGTCGGCGGGGGCGCCTCCGGGAGCGTTGTTGGTTTTTCCGTGCGGGGCGTTTTGCTTTCTGCCGCGGAACCTGCCTGGGTGGGCACCTCTGTGGGGTTGATTTGAATCACGCCCTCCCGCAGTGCCGCATAGCCCCAAACCGCCACGCAGACAATCAGCAGCAGGAGCACAAACCCCCAAAGACCGTTGCGCTTTCTCACTCGATTGCTTCTCCTTCTCGTACATGTACAGCGAATTTGATTTGATCGCTTTCTTGCAGCAGCGCCTGCAACAGCAGCTGCTGTGCCTGGAATTCCATGGCATAAACGTCTGTTTCAAGGATATCCACCAGCCTGGTGAACTGTTTTTCCAGCTGCGCGGGGCTGCCGCCGTTGGAGGGGACAAGATACGTTTGCAACAGCAGCACCAGCGCTTCACCCTGCGCCTCCGGGCCGTTCGGCAGTGTTCCGAGGTAGCGCACATAGCGCAAAAACCGGTCGCCGTCCAGTGGATATGTGCCCTGCGCGAGGGTGACGCCAAAGTCCTCTGTCCGGTAATCAATGCGCTCCTCCACCTTGACGGAGATATCGCCCATGGCGTTGACCACGCGCATAAAACCGTCATCCGTCGTGGTGATATAGCGGTCCACCGGCGATTCCGTCAGGGCCTCCACGGCTTCCTTCAGGCGCTTGGCGCCGCCCGCCTTCTGCGCCCGGTTCAACGAAATTTCGCCCTCGCCGTCCGGCACAAGGGTATCCGGCGCAAGGGGATGGATATGGAGCTCCCGTTTTGCCATATCCGCCCGCACGAGGAACACAAAGCGCAGCTCCTGCTTTTCGTTGTCGGTCGCGCTGAGCAAAAACACGGCGCTGCCGTCATAGTTCCACGGCGCGGGCCCGGTTTCCTCCGGTTCCGTCTGGCCAAAATAGGCCTCTTTGATGTCGCTGACAAGACCGTCCTTTTGCAGCAAAATAACGGAAACCACCGCCAGCAGCAGCGCGATGGCGCAGCCTCCGGCCATAAACCGCCAGACCACCACCATGCGCCGCTTGCGGGCAGGCTGGAACTCCAACTCGTATCTGTCTTTTTGCATCCTACATCATCCGCCTTCCAAACACACGGCCGTCATTGCCGGCACTTGCACTTCGTCCCCTAAATCCTGCGGCAGCTTATATGAGATATCGTGCGCGTTCGCGTTTGCGATCACCGTCACGGAATCCTCACCGTTTGCCCTGGTATATGCGATGCAGCCCATCGCCGCGCTGAGCAGCCGGAACGAGCCGCCAAACGCCGCCGTGTGATTCCTGCGCAGCTGCCCCAGCATTTGATAATACGCCAGCAGCGCCGTGTCCTCGTTTCCCCATGGGTAGCACGCCCGGTTGTAGGGATCCATGCCGCCCTCCGTTCCGGCTTCGTCGCCGTAATACACGCAGGGGTTGCCGGGCAGGGTATATTGCAGCGCCGCGCATAGCTTGAGTTTTGCTGCGGCCACCCGGTATTGCTCCGGTGATAACCGCATCGGCGTGCGCGAGGGTTCTTCGCTGGTTTCGTCATGCCCAAGCCTTGTGATGGCCCGCACCGTGTCGTGGGTACCGATGTGGTTCATCAGGCCATGAATCGCGGCAGGCGGGTAGTGCTCCTGCTGCGCCGTGAGAACACTTGCCAGCCGTTCGGCTGCGCCCTCCTTCGCAAAGGCCAAAATGGCGTTCGCGAGGGGGTAGTTCATCACGCTGTGCATCTGCTGCCCCAAGAGGAACCGCCGCCGTGTGCCGCCGCTGAATTTGCAGCTGGCGTCCTCCCAAACTTCGCCTAATACATAAGCCTTGCTTGGGGCGTCGTTTGTTTCTTTCGCCGCGGCTTCAAACAGCCTGTCCAAAAAAATATCGGGCAGTTCGTCCGCCACATCCAGCCGCCAACCGTCGGCACCCTGGCGCAGCCAATGCCGCACCACGCCGTGTTCGCCCGTAAAAAAGTCCAGCACGCCTTCGTTATCTTCCCGCAGTTCCGGCAGAATATCAATCCCCCACCAGCTGGCATAGTCGTCGGGCCAATGGCGAAAAGTAAACCAATCGTGATACGCCGAAGCCTTTGATTCGTAAGCGCCCGGCTCAGGGAAATGACGCAGCTTGTTGAAATATACGCTGTCGGCCCCTGTGTGGCTGAACACGCCGTCTAAGATCACTTTGATCCCCGCTTCATGGCAGGCGTTGCACAGCGCCCTGAAATCATCCTTGCCGCCAAGCAGCGGGTCGATTTTGCGGTAGTCCGCCGTGTCGTAGCGATGATTGCTTTGCGCCAAAAAGATGGGGTTGAGATAAACACACGTGACGCCAAGGCTTTGCAGATAGGGGATTTTTTCTTGCACCCCCCGCAGATTGCCGCCAAAAAAATCATAGCGCGTGATGCGCCCCTGCGCGTCCGGCTCCCACAGGGGCTGCCCGCCCCAATCGGCACGCAAAACACGTGCGTCCGCCAGCGGGTCATGTGAAGATTCCGGAGCATCTTTGCTTTGAAAAAACCTGTCCGGAAAAATTTGATACATTACGCCGCCGCGCACCCATTCCGGCAAAGAAAAATTGCAATCGTAAACCGTTAGCTGAAAATAAGCGCCTTCGCCTGCGCAGCCAACGCCGCCGCCCTCGTTGCCAATCACACCGCCGCCGCACTCGCTGTCATAGGTGAAGCGGTAGCGGTAAAGGCCCGGCTGCTCCACCCGCAGGCAGCACAGCCACCACTCTTCCCAATCGCCCTCCATGCATTCCCAGGCAAACGCTTCGGCGGTTTCCCAATCGCCGTCGTAATCGCCCCAGCACAGCCGCACGCCGCGGCAGCCCATCCCGCGCGGAAGCACCACCCGAAAGGTGATTTCCTCGCCGGAGGCCGCTGCGCCAAAGGGTGTTTTATGTAGGAGCAACCCGGAACGGTAGGGCACATGATGCATATCTAACCTCGAAAATCAAAAATAAAACTAAAATTCTGCGCTAAAATCTAGCTTGCAACACTTCTTCTTCCAATATAATATAATCCCTTGCGCCGTTGATGTTTTCGATGGAATCCACCACGGGCATCACCGGCTGCACCTTCCAAAAATCGTCTTCCTGCGTCCAGTGCGCACCCCGCATATCGATGGCGAACACGTCCGCCGCACTCTCCCACAGGGTGCCGCCGTATTCCGCGCCGCCGTTGCGCGCCAGATGGAAGGGCAGCATGCAGTAGAGCGTTTTCTCGCCCGTCACAGCCTTTGCCTTCGCCAAAAAATCAAGCAGCGCCTTGTTGCGGGATGCCGCAAGCCGTTCTTCGTTCGCGTCCGGCTCCTCGCCGGGGAACACCGCCGCCTGCAAATCTCCGGTTGGGAACTGCACACCGCACAGCAAAATTTCGTCCGCGCCAAAGGCGATGACCTCGCGCATAACCGCCAGCAAATATTCCTGCGCGCTTTCGGCATAGGGGTTGAGCCACGCCTTGCCCTGAGAGTCCTTCCAGGCTGCCTGCTCGGTGTTGCGCAGCAGCACAGCGCCGTCCGGCATCAATCCCGCCGCCAGGGAATCGTTGAAGCAATGAATTACGGCGATGATTTTTTGCTGGGAGCGGTTTTTCAGGTCATAGAGCGTCCAGTCCGTGCGCCACCGGGTGCGCTGGCTGGCGTTGAGCAGCCGCTGCTGCATGAGGTCGGATTTGTAGGAAAGGTACCCGCCGCTGTCTTTGAAGAGCATCACTGCCGCGTTTGTTTTGAGCTCTTCTGCCTGTTCCATCAGCTCCCGCGCCTGCTCCCTGTCATCCATCAGGCCGAGCGGCACATAAAACGTATGCAGGGCCGGGCCTTCGGGCAGCGGCCTTGCGGTGGTGAGCGGCTGGGTTGTGGTGGCAACAGGTGCCGCCGTTACCCCTTCGATCAGCGGCGTTTCCGAGATACCCAGCAGCGTTTCGGTCACCAAAAAGCCCGCCGCGAGCGCCACAATCACCAGCGCACATCGGGAAATAATCCGCAGGATGCGCCTGTTTTTTTGCTTGCGGTAATACCGCTTGCCGCCGATGTGGGCCTGCAGCTCCGAGCCGGATATTGGGATGGGTTTTTGGTTCTTTGCCATTGCCTGCTCCTTGATAGATGTTAGATGTTAGATATTAGATATTAGAGGCGGTAAGCCCAACTTGGCTATTGAAACAGCACTTCTCCGGTGAAGCCCGTGAACGCAAGCGCAAGGAGGCCGGTATAAATCAGCGCCGCCGGCACACCGGAAAACATGGGAGGAATCGCTTTGTTCTGCTGCAGGATGTGCAGCCCGCTGTTCACCAGCAGCGCCACGATGAGGAACGCCACGCCCGTGCCGAGCCCCATGCCGATGGCGCGGGGCAGGCTGTCGCCCGCGCGGTACATCAGCAGCGGCACCGCCATCACCAGGTTGTTGAGCGCCGACATGCCGATGCGCTTGAGCATCAGGCGCTTGAGCTTGAACTTCGTGAGCGCGGTCACGCCGCAGACGGCGAGATAAAGCACCAGCAGCACACAGCCAAAAATCGCCGCCCGCCACGCATAGGGCAGGTCGGGCCGTGAAAGCATCCGTTCCAGCGGCAGCAGCTTGCACACCACCGCCGTCGCTGTGGAAAACAACGACACCAGCACAGAGGTCATCAGCAGCTCGCTGTTGCGCTGCGCCGCCCGCAGCACCTCCGACGCGCCCAGCCCGCCGCTGAAAATCAGGTTGCGCAAAAACACGGCGTAGATTGCCGCCGTTATCATCGATAAAAATATTTCCGTCATGGGGTTCTCCCTCTATCACGCTGCTTATTGGTTGCTTATATCATCCAGAAGGTGTTCCAGTTCGTCCATCGAGAGCTTTCCCCCTCTTGCCGGGGCATCCCCCCGCACATCGTCAAAATCAAATTCGATGCCGTCCAGGTCCCCCAGAATTTGATCCACGGGGATTGGCTTTGGCGGGGTGTATTCTTCTTCATCTTCCCCGCCCTGCTCCGGTTCTTCGTCCGGCCGCTCCGGCTGTTCCTCTTGTTCGATCAGCTGCTGCTTTTTCTCCAGCCGTTCCACGCGGTCCTCCGGCACGAGCTCCATGGCTTCCTCCGCCTCCTGCTGCCCCGTCAGCTGCAGAATGAACTTCAGCCCCGCCGCCATGATGCCCAGCAGCAAAAACCCGCCGAACGGCATCAAAAACCCGCGGATATGCACTGCCATAACAGAGCGTCCCATCACGGTTCCCGCGCCCAAAAGCTCGCGCAAAAAGCCGACAACCACCGCAACCGCCGTGAATCCCAGGGCGTTGGCAACGCCGTCCTTCAGGGCCTTGGGCACTGTTTGATACACGCCGTAGCGCTCGCAGCGCGCCACCGTGATGGTGTTTGCCGCAAGCAGCGGCGTAAAAATCCGCAGCACCACCATGGAAGTGCTGCCCGACCGGTCCAGCCAGTAGGCGGCAGGGGCCGCAATCACCAGCCCCAGCGCAAAGTAAATGGCGATGCGCAGCCACTCCGGCACTTTTTTGAGCGCCGCCGCCGCCAGCACCTCGCAAATGATCAGGTGTACGGCGACAATCAAAGAAACCAAAAGTGCTGAGACGAGGTTCGTTGCGCCCACGATCACCACCGTGAGCCCAAGCGCCTGCACCAGCAGGGGGTTATTCCCGGCGGCCCGTTCCAGCCACCCTCGTTTTGTTTTTTGTTGGGTTTGTTTCAGCATATTATTCTCTTATAGCCAATCAAGTTAATTTGCTATATCCTCCTCGCAGCGACCTTCTGAGCCTGTTCCGGAACCGTTTTTGGTCTTCCATTTCCGATTGCATGCGATAGAACAGCGGCAAAAAGGCATCGGCAAGCAAAACGGCAAAGCACACGCCTTCTTCAAAGCTGCCCAAAAACCGCAGCAGCATGCACAGCACCGCCGCCATGGCGCCCCACGCCAGCCGCATATACCAGCGCCCCGGCATAATCGCCGGATCCGGCAGCAAAAACACCGCCGCAAACAGCAAACTCCCCGCGCACATCTCCATCCCGACCGAAACCAGCCGCGTGCGGAATGTCGGCCCCAGCGACATCGGGAACAGTTCAATCAGCGATTGGAAAAACGAAGAATTCGGCTGCCACACATCGCCCGTCACCCGGGGATAGATAAACGCCAGCACGGCCGCCGCCGCAATGAATCCAACACTCACGAGCACCGCGCCGTGCCGTTCTTTGATGAACAGCTGCGCAATCAGGATTGCCGCGATCAGGAAAATCACTGAGGTGCCCATGGGGCCCACCACGTTGCCCAGCATGATGGACGAAAGCTGCCTGCCCTCCAGCGCCGAGCGCCCCTGCTGCAGCATCGCCGCCAACGAGCTGTTTTGTATCGGCGGCACAAGCACAGATGGGAGGTACGCAAAAATCTTTTGCGGAAAACACACCGCGAGGAAGCTGAAGCCCGCCGCCGCCGGCGTAAAGGGCACATGCATCGTGCCGCCAAATGGGATTTTCACCACAAGAATCGCAAACGCGGAACCAATCGCGGCATAGAGCGCCACGTTGTTGGTGGGCGCAAATTCCGCCGGGAGCATCAGGGCGATCCAGATGCCTGTGACAATGGCGTTCCAGTCGTCACCCGCCGGCTTGCGCAGGATGAGCCGCCCCGCCAAAAACTCGCAGACACACGCCACCAGCGCCGCAACCACTGCCGTGCGCAGCACCTGCGCGCCATAGTAATAAACGCTCACCAGCAGCAGCGGCAAGGTCAGCAGCAGCGAAACCAGGTTCCACCGGCGCGCCTCGCGGTTATCGGCAAAGCGCCGCTTCCATCGCGGCTCGGTGCCCGTGCTCTCCGGGCTGGGGTTTGCGGATATATCTGGCATATTGGCCTCCTGACTGCAAAATTGCAAAATAAATATTTGAGCTTGTCTTCAATTTATTGGCTGATTTTCCAACATTTCAGTATTGCACACTGCCTGTCCGTTCTATATGATAATAGTAGGCTCTTCAGAGCACAGACATCAAAAGGATGGTTCACATGCACATGAGAATCGAAGCCATAACCAAACGAAAAATTGTCGTGGAGCTCAGCGCCGACGACCTGGACGCCCTCGATATCACCTATGACGCGCTGGACTATGCCAGTGTGGAAACCCGGCGGGTGATTTGGGTGATCCTCGACCGGGTGCGGGAATCCACTGGCTGCGACATCGACCCCAGCGGCCAGCTGCTCATCGACGCCATGCCCCGCCCCGCCGGCGGCTGCATCCTCTTTTTCACCATCCGCGGGGGGTGCGCCGAGCCCTGCGTTTGCGGCTCGCCCGAACGGGTGCTGCGCAAGCAGGAGCAGCTTGTCATCGCCTTTGAGTTTGACGAAATCAACGCTTTGCTCGACTGCGCGGCGGTCTATCACCGCACACAGCACAACGATTGCCTTGCCTCTTATTGCGAGCTTTACTCCCGCGCAAACTCCCCCAGAGAGAAAAACCGCTATCGCCTGTTGGTCTGCCCCGCGCAGGAGATTTCCGCCGTGAAGCAGTTCTTTCAGGAATACGCGCGGTGCTGCGGCGAGGACACCTTTGCCGTGGAGCACACGCGCGAGCACTGGAAAAAACACGCCGAAGGTCAAATCCTCGCGCTGCTCGGCGGAAACACAGAAGAACCCGCTGCAAAAAAGAACACTGTTTCATTTGCCCCCGGCAATGTGTATACACATCTCGGCAAGTGATGATTGATTCGCTGCGTCTGTAGGGGACGCTGTCCTCAGCGTCCCGCAACTTAAAACAACCAGCGTCCCGCAACTTAAAATAACCAGCGTCCCGCAAACGCAATACCATAAGGTTTTTTCTGCGGGTGGCTGGGGACAGCCACCCCTACAGTGGGTGCCTAAATATCCTGCTGCCGCAAGGCCGCGATGGCCGCTGCGGCATCTGTTGCGCCAAACACGGCGCTGCCCGCCACAAAGCAGTTCGCGCCCGCCGCCCGCGCAATGCCGATGGTATCCTGCGCAATTCCGCCGTCCACCTGAATCAAAACCTCATCGTCCAAAACTCTGCAACGCAGTTCTTCATTCAAAGCCTTTATTTTGCTCATCATCGGCTCCATAAACGATTGCCCGCCGAAGCCCGGCTCCACGGTCATAATCAATATCATATCCGCTTCGTCCAAAAACGGGAACACATCTTCAATCGGCGTGTTCGGCTTCACGCTCAGCGCCGCCTGTTTGCCGGCCTCATGGATTTTCCGCAGCGCCGGGAGCACCGCCTCCCGCTCCATTGCCTCAATGTGCATGGTGATCATGTCCGCGCCAGCGCGCAAAAAATCGTCGATATAGCGCTCGGGTTTTTCTATCATCAAATGCACGTCAAAAAAGAGTGTGGTCAGCGGCCGCAGCGCGGCAATCACCGGTTGCCCAAAGCTGATGTTGGGCACGAACAGCCCGTCCATCACGTCCAGGTGGAGCCCATCCGCCCCCGCCTGCTCAATCCGCCGAACCTCGCTGCCCAGGCAGCTGAAATCCGCAGCCAACAGGGATGGCGCAATGATCATGGTGTCACCTCCATCTGCGAAATAAATCCAAGCAGCAGCGTTGCGGAGCGTTTCGCCGCTTTCTGCGCAAAGGTGACGAACGCAAGGGGCGAGCCGCCGTCCGCGCCGTCCGAAATCGCGCGGATCACAGCAAACGGCACCTTGTGCAGCGCGCAGACTTGCCCAATCGCGCCGCCCTCCATCTCGCAGGCAATGGCCTTAAAATGTTTTGTCAAATCATCCTTCACCGTCTGCTTGTTGACGAATTGATCGCCCGTTGCAATCACGCCCGTGTGGATGCTGACATCTTCAAGCTCTTTTGCGGCGTTCAGCAGCGCATTTACTGTCTGCTTGTCGCAGGGGATATTGACGCTGTGCAGATTGGGAATCCGGCTGCGCGGATTGCCCAACGGCGAGATATCGAAATCGTGCTGCACAACGGCTGTCGCAATCGCGATATCGCCGATGCGCATCGTTGGCAGCAGCCCGCCGCCGACGCCCACATTTAAAATCAGCGTTGGCGCAAAGCGCAGCAGCATCGCCTGCGTGCAGAGCGCGGCGTTCACTTTTCCCACGCCGCAAACCGCAGCCACCACGTTGCGCCCGTGCAGCTTGCCCTCATAAAAATCTGTGCAGCCAACGGTGACGCGTTTGCTTTCTTCCATCAGCGAGCGGATTTTTTTCATTTCGAGCTCCATCGCCCCGATAATCCCGATAATCCCAGTCATCCGGAAATCTCCTTATTATATACCAAATAATATGCCACGATTATTATACCACACAAAAGTGAAAAGTGCAAGTCTTATCGTACAGGCAGCATGCGAAAAATCAAGCAAATTCGCACGCGCTGTTTTTCGCTGTAATCCGCTATAATCAAGACGACAGCCGCCGGATTTCTCCAACGGCTGTTGTTTATTCATGATTAATTTACGTCTTGCGATTTACTAAGTTCTTACAGCTCCGCGAAATACTTGATTGTCCGCACCATCTGGCTGGTGTAGCTGTTTTCGTTGTCATACCAGGAGATCACCTGCACCTGATAGGTGTCGTCAGAAATCTTGGCAACCAGTGTCTGCGTGGCGTCAAACAGCGAGCCATAGCTGATGCCAATCACGTCGGAGGACACGATGGGGTCTTCCGTGTAGCCAAAGCATTCGCTCGCGGCGGCCTTCATGGCGGCGTTGATGCCGTCCACGGTCACGTTCGCGCCCTTGACAACCGCCACAAGGAGGGTGGTGGAGCCGGTGACGACGGGCACGCGCTGGGCGGAGCCGATGAGCTTGCCGTTGAGCGCCGGGATAACCAAACCGATGGCCTTGGCGGCGCCGGTGCTGTTGGGCACGATGTTCTGTGCGCCGGCACGGGCACGGCGCAGGTCGCCCTTGCGGTGCGGACCGTCCAGAATCATCTGGTCGCCGGTGTAGGCATGCACGGTGGTCATGATGCCGGTCTGGATGGGCGCATAATCGTTGAGGGCCTTCGCCATGGGGGCCAGGCAGTTTGTGGTGCAGCTGGCGGCGGAAACAATGGCATCATCCTTGTTGAGGATGCCTTCGTTCACGCTGAACACGACGGTCTTGGTTTCGGCGTCCGCAGGAGCGGAGATGACGACCTTTTTCGCACCCGCCTGAATGTGCTTGCCGGCCGATTCCTTGGTGGTGAAGAAGCCGGTGCATTCCAGCACCACGTCCACGCCGAGCGCGCCCCAGGGCAGCTCCGCGGGGTTCGGGTTCTTATAGATGGTGATTTTTTTGCCGTCCACGGTGATGGAATCATCGTCGTTGGTGACGGTGTGCCCGTCGTAGCGGCCCTGTGCCGTGTCATACTTCAACAAATGCGCCAGCATCTCGGGGCTGGTCAAATCGTTGATGGCCACCACGTCGTAGCCCTCCGCGCCGAACATCTGCCGGAACGCCAGGCGGCCGATGCGCCCAAATCCGTTAATCGCTACCTTTACTGCCATGTCTGTACCTCCGATAAAATTTATTATTTTTTTGCAACAAAAAATATTATACAACTATTTTGTGCATATTGCAAGCGTCAACCCGCTCGCGCGTCAAATTTTAGCAGTTTATACAAATTCACATGATTCATCCTGAAATTTGCCATACTATTGAATATGAATACGCTCTTGATTGCCGGGCGCGGAGCACCCTCCGGGCCGCTTTTAACCGAAGAACAGCTGAACGCACAGTTCCGGCACACCATGCGCCTGCCCGCAAACGCGGCGGGTGAGCTGCGCTTGCGCGGGGCGCTGCAGACCCTGATGGAAGAGCTGCTGTGCCGCGATTTGAAGCAGGACACCCGCGCGCAAAGCATGCTGTTGGGCTGCCGCCTGCGCCTTCGTTCGCTGCAAAACGCGGTGTTCTCTGCCAAAAAAGAAGACGAGTTCGCACCCCTGCGCTGCGATTTGCGCACCTGGCTTGAGGATTTGTGCGCGGCTGCGGATATGCTGCTGCACCCGCTGGGCTGCCCGGTTGTGTTCAACGCCCCGGAAGAGTGCATCGAAGCCGCCTGCGCCCCGCGCGAGCTTGCCTGGCTGCTGCTGGAGCTGATCTGCAACAGCGTGCGCCATGGCGAATATGCCGCAGGCAGAGAAATCCGCGTTGAAATGACCCTCAACCGCGCAAAAACACACACCCGATCTATCTCTTGCGCTATTACTGTCACCAACCCGGGGGCGCTTGACCTGCAACGATTGCACATGTCAGGCCAACGCACGGGTTCCGGGGTTTCCGCCGTGCGGCGCATCGCATATTTGCATGTGGGTTCCATCCTGTGGCTTGAGCGGGATAGCCTGACTGTTGCCTCGCTTCGCCTGCCTCTTCGCTCTTGCGCGGGGCTGCCCATCGCGGAAACCCCCGATTTCACAGACCTGCTCAGCGATCAGCTTTCGCCGGTGTATACGGCGCTGTCGCCCGTTGCGCTGATGGGGTAACCCACGCAAAAAATTTCTTGACAACACGCCAAATTCGCGATATCATTATATTTCAGAATATTTCTGCAAAGCTGGGAGGTCACATCATGATTCACCAGAGCATTACCGATATCATCGGCAACACGCCTTTGCTCGCCCTGAACGGCTACGCCGAGGGACAGGGGTTTTGTGCCAGCATCGCGGCAAAGCTGGAATACTTAAACCCCGCCGGGAGCATCAAAGACCGCGCCGCCAAATCGATGATTGAGGACGCGGAGCAGCGGGGCTTGCTCCGGTCCGGCAGCACCATCATAGAGCCCACCAGCGGCAACACAGGCATCGGCCTTGCGAGCATTGCCGCCGCGCGGGGGTACAAAATCATCCTCACCATGCCGGAAACCATGAGCATCGAACGCCGCCAACTTCTTGCGGCCTACGGCGCGGCGCTTGTGCTCACCGAGGGCGCAAAGGGTATGCAGGGCGCCGTTGAAAAAGCGCAGGAGCTCTGCGCGGAAATTCCGGGGAGCTACATGCCCGGGCAGTTCGGCAACCCGGCAAACCCCGCCGCGCACAGGGCTTCCACCGGTCCGGAAATCTGGGACGACACCGAAGGCAAAGTCGATATTCTCGTCTGCTGCGTGGGCACCGGCGGCACCATCACCGGCGTTGGCGGGTATCTAAAAGAGCGCAACCCCGCCATTGAAGTGATTGCTGTGGAGCCTGCGGATTCGCCGATGCTGAGCGAGGGTCGCGCAGGCGCGCACAAAATTCAGGGGATCGGCGCGAATTTTGTGCCTGAAATACTGGATCAAAATATCTATGATGAAATTATTCCGGCCAGGCACGAAGACGCGTTTGCGGCGGCGCGGCGGATGGCGGCAACCCAGGGCGTGCTTGTGGGGATATCCTCCGGGGCGGCGCTTTGGGCGGCAGCGCAGGCGGCCATGCGACCCGAAAACGCGGGCAAAACCATCGTGGTGATCCTGCCCGATTCCGGCGAACGATATCTTTCCACGCCGTTGTTTGATAAGGAGTAACGTTATGGAATATGCCATCACACTGAATTTCGACGCCAAAACAGAGACTGCATTTAACAAGCTTGTTGAGAAGCTCACAGAAGCACAGCCGCAGAATTACGCGCTGGAGCACAACATTCCGCCACACGTTACAATAGCTTTCTTTTGCACGGAACATATCGACAAAGTTGCAGAAAAGCTGGACGCAAACATCGCTCTTTTTTCAACAGGTACTGTCACCTGGGCATCGCTTGGCTCATTCGTTCCGAAGGTTTTGTTCGCAGCGCCCGTTCTTGATGACTACCTGCGAAACGCCTGCGTCACCGCAAACCGGCTGGTTCAAAACATCTCAGAAGTGGGCGACGAGGGGCATTATCTCCCCAACCAATGGGTGCCGCACACCGCGCTGCTGTACCGGGCAAGTCAAGATGAACTAACAAAGGCGTTCGACATCGCCGCGCGGCATTTTACCCCGATCAACGGAACAAGCAACCGCCTGATCCTCGCGCAGTGCAGCCCCTACAAAGAACTCAAAACATGGGCGTTATTATAAAAACATCAATGCTAAAATACAAGGAGTATACCGCATGATTTCACGCATGGAAATACAGGAAACCAACCGCATGATCGCCGAGGCAAACCTCGATGTGCGCACCATCACCATGGGCATTAGCCTCTTGGATTGCGCCGCCGAAACCCTGCCGCGCTTCTGCGAAAAAATCTATGACAAAATCACGATGAGCGCAAAAAACCTGGTGCAAACCGGCGACGACATCGCGCTGCAATTCGGCATCCCCATCGTGAACAAGCGCATCTCCGTCACGCCGATTGCGCAGGCGGCGGCAGCGCTGCGCACCGATGGCGACGGCTATGTGGAAATCGCCCGCACCCTTGACCGCGCGGCGCGTGAGGTGGGCGTGAACTTCATCGGCGGGTTCAGTGCGCTGGTGCAAAAGGGTTCCACGCAAAGCGATTATCTGCTGCAATATGCCATCCCGCGTGCCCTCGCCGAAACCGAGCGCGTGTGTTCGAGCGTGAACGTGGGTTCCTCCCGCGCGGGCATCAACATGAACGCCGTGGCCCGCATGGGGCACATCATCAAAGAGGCCGCCGAACTCACGGCGGAGCAAGGCTCCATGGCGTGCGCAAAGCTCGTGATCTTCTGCAACGCTGTGGAGGATAACCCGTTTATGGCGGGTGCGTTCCACGGTGCGGGCGAGCGCGATTTGGTGATCAACGTTGGGGTTTCCGGCCCCGGCGTGGTGCGGCGTGCGCTGGAAGAAGTGCGCGGTGCCGATTTTGAAACAGTGTGCGAAACCGTGAAGCGCACGGCCTTCAAGATCACGCGCGTTGGCCAGCTCGTGGCGCAGGAAGCTTCTGAGCGGCTGGGCGTGCCTTTCGGTATCATCGACCTTTCGCTTGCGCCAACCCCCGCTGTGGGCGACAGCATCGGCGAAATTTTTGAGGAGCTGGGCCTCGAACGGGCGGGTGCGCCGGGCACAACGGCAGCCCTTGCGCTGCTCAACGATAACGTGAAAAAAGGCGGCGTCATGGCGTCGAGCTATGTCGGCGGCCTCAGCGGCGCGTTCATCCCCGTTAGCGAGGACCACGCCATGATCAAGGCCGCGCAATGCGGCGCGCTCACGCTGGAAAAGCTTGAGGCCATGACCTGCGTCTGCTCCGTCGGCCTTGATATGGTTGCCATCCCGGGTGACACAAGCGCCGCCACCATCTCCGGCATCATCGCTGACGAAATGGCCATCGGCATGATCAACCAAAAAACCACCGCCGTGCGGCTCATCCCGGCGGCAGGGCGCAAAATCGGCGATGTGGTGGAGTTCGGCGGGCTGCTCGGTTCCGCCCCGGTGATGCCTGTAAACGGCTACCGGTGCGATGATTTCATTGCGCGCGGGGGGCGTGTGCCGCCGCCGCTGACGAGCTTCAGAAACTAGAGCACGCCATGAAGCTTGATTTGTTCTATGCCCGGCTGCTCTTTGGCATTGTGCCGATATTCTACGGCTTGATGGGATACATACAGGTGTTCACCAACAAAACGTTTTTGATTCGGCGGGAGCGGAACCGGCGGTTTATCATCGCGACGCGGAGAAAACACCCGGTTCTTATGGGCGCAGCGGAACTGCTGCTTGCAACGTTCTGGATTGGCCTTGGGGTTTTTATATTCATCTATTTTAAATAAAATGCAGCCCCCGCCTCATGATAGAAGCGGGGGTTTTGTTGTGGGTGATGACGATTGATAATTTGATACCGGTATGACCAACGCGGATAATTTATGAACTATGGTTTTCAGCAAACGATAGGAGGAACTGTTCAAACACTTTTCCCCTGTCTTTTGCCGTTTCATAATATGGCAAACCATATTTTATGCATTGCTCCTTTAAAAACCGGCTTCGCTCGACAACATACTTGCAATGACTGCGCATTTCTTCATCTGTAAAATCAAATGTATAGTCTTTTTCGGTGTCGTATTTCCTATGAATAGCAAAACGCTCTTCCGGCGTAGCATCCGGGGTTATGAAATAAGCAATTTCACAATTCTTTCCGCTCAAATATTTCACGTAATGTTCGGGTAATATTTGAACCACATCTGCAACCATACCGGGTTCAAATTCGTCATACTCTTCGCTTTCGAGCATTGCCTTGAGAAAAAGCGTCACTTTTTCGCTTGCGATACGCAGTATCTCAATATCCTCTGATTCGCATGGCCACCACTTAATACCAAGTTCCGGAAAGACAGTTTCAACGGCGCCTATAATCGCATCCATACTGACATGTTGATAGCCAAATTGGTGGGACAACATGTTCGATACAGTGCTTTTGCCAGCACGCGGTACTCCTGCAATGATGATATTGTTTTTCAAATTTACACCGCCAATAAGCATTTTATTTACGGCTTCATTATAACAAAAGCCCATCTGAAAAGCAAGCCCCGCCTTCGAAAAAAAGACGGGGCTTGCTGTTTGCGAACATCGCGAAAAAATCAGGGCGTTGCCGGGTCAACCTCCACGGTTTCGGGTGCGCTGGGCAGCTGGCATTCGCACATCTGCACAGCCTGAATCACATCGCCTTCTTCCAGCGTGCAGTGCTCGGGCACATCGACAGACCAAACACCGCCGCGCTTGACAATGGCGCTCCCGCGGTATCCGG